>AYRE01000047.1_pt1 | contig 17192 bp, 15 predicted proteins | sample 183791 | NCBI WGS metagenome assembly AYRE01 (sample SAMN02391470, study PRJNA226580) | bioreactor metagenome | isolation source: day 6 sample from continuous culture bioreactor with low C:N ratio... | place: Germany: Bremen | reverse complement strand
AAAATTCAATTCAAACTCTAATTTACTTAATATTCCACGTTGCTTCCTTATTAAATCATTACAATATCACATAAACAAAAATAAAAGGATATATTATGAAAAGAGTTATTACATCAATTATTGGAGCAAGTTTATTTCTTGCAAGTTCACTGTTAGCACAAGACAATTTAAAAAATGGAAATAGTGCTTTTTATCCAATTGAAAACAACGATACTCCAGATTATCTTTTGGATAATGAGGTAAGTGAACATGGAAGTAGTATAAAAGTATTAGCAAAGTCTACAATAGATAAAGATACACTACTTGCTTTATTTCCAGCAGAAAATGATGATACACCAGATTACATCTTAGATACTAATATAGGTGAACAATCAAATACAACTTCAGTATTGGTAAAATCTTCAATTAGTGAAAGTACATTATGTAGTATATATCCAGTTGAAGATGATGATTCTGCATCTTTTACAAGAAGTTGTTAGGATAGGAAGGAGAAGTTTTACTTTCTCTCCTATTAATCTTTTTCTCTAAAACTTTAATTAATATCTAACTTATAGCCTATACTTTTTATAGTTATTATTGTATCTTTATGAAGTTTTTTTCGTAGGTTTTTTATATAAGTTCTAATAGTAGTAGCTTCTGGCATTTCATCATATGTCCAATTATTTATAGAAATCTCTTCTATAGATAAAGCTTTATTTTTGTTCTTAATAAAATATTCTAGTATTTTTGATTCAACTTTAGATAAAGAATATTCTATTGTTTGATTCTTAATGCTTTTTGATTCATAATTATAAATTATCCCATCACTTATTTTTATAGAACCATAACTTTCAATTTGTCTTAACCTTTTTATATTTTCAATTCTGAGTTCTAGCTCACTTAAATCAAATGGTTTTTTTATATAATCATCAGCTCCAGAATTAAATCCTATTTTCAGATCATCACTAGTATTTCTTGACGTAATAAATATTGCAGGAGTGTTGATATTATTAGACCTAATGCTTTTTAATAAATCAAAACCATTTATATTGGGAACATTCACATCAAATAAAAATAAATCAAAAGCTTCATCATAAATTAGTTCTTCTGCGTGGTCTCCATTAATTACACTATTAACTTGATAGTTTAAAGTAGTTAAATGTTCTTCAATAATTTCATTTAAAATAATATCATCTTCTAATAATAAAATTTTCATTTATCTTTTAACCCTCCATATTTAATCCATAAGTTATAATGCTTTTCATCCCAGAAAGTTTGAAAGAAAGCTATTGCTGCTTCCTTTTCTTTAGTAGATAATTTATTTCCAAAAGCTGGCATATTACCTTTGTATGGTTCCCCACCCTTAGTAATAATTTGTAATATTTGCCATTTTGGATGATGCCATACATGCGCTTTATCATTTAAAGGAGGTGGAGGATAAGAACCATCCTCTAATGTTTTTTTCCAATGAATAGTCTTTTCAGCTTTTTCACCATGACATACTGCACAGTTATTTGAAAATACTTTTTCCCCTAAGTTTACTTGGGCTTGTGTGTACCATCTATTAGGAATAGTTTCCTCTTTTTTATTATTAAAGATCCATATAGTTGAAGGTATTATAATACCTAATGCTATTGCGGTTTTTAAAATAGTAGGATTCATATTTGCCCTTATCTTAAGCCTTAAACTAAAGACTTTTTTATTTTATCAAACTGTTCTTTTGTAATTTCACCTTTTGCAAAACGTTTCTTCAAAATATCAAGTGCAGATTCTTTTGAATCTTTTTCACTTTTATTAAGAATTGAAAATAACAAATAAATTAAAATAAACCAAAAAATAAACATTGATAAGCCATGAAAAATTGTCATATTCATATCCATATATTCAAACATTACAAATCCTTTTTTCTTAATTATATTTAACTAGTGTGGATGTTATGTGGAGGAATGTCGAAGTAATGAAATAAATTAAGTTCGCGCTTAATACAAGATTTCGAGTCTAAGAGAATTACTTCGACATAAAAGAGTTAACTAGTTAACTTAAATGAAAGTATATAAGACCTAAATGTAGTTAACATGTAGATTTATATTTTTAGTATATACCCTAGTCCTTTTACTGTTTCTAAATAATGATGATTTAAATTTTTTCTAATATTTTTAATATATGTTCTAATCGTTGCAATAGATGGTTCTTTATCATAGTCCCAAATATTAATAATAAGTTCATCTGTTGTAATTATTCTGTTTTTATTTAGAAGAAAATATCTTATAATTTCAGATTCTTTTTTTGGAAGTTTTATTCTTAAATCATTTTGAATAATACACATATTTAATAAATCAAATTTAATTTCTTTATCTATTTCAATAATACTTGAAGATTTGATTAAAAAGATTTTCTTTATATATTTAATTCTAATTAACAATTCTTCTAACTTAAATGGTTTTCTTATGAAATCATTTGCTCCTAAATCATAGGCTTCTTTGAAGTCTTTAAAATTATTTGAAGCGGTCATAAAGATAATTGGTATAGTCATTTTATCTAATCTAATTTTTTTTAATACTTCAAGTCCGCTAAAAAGTGGAAGATTAATATCAAATAATAGTAAATCGTATTTTGTAGAATATAGTTCTTCTTCTGCGTCTTCTGCTGTAAATACAGCTTCGACATAATAAGAATTTGATTCAAGATACTCTTTAATTAACTCAGAAAGTATTAAATCATCTTCTAATAAAAGTATTTTCATCATTATTTGGCCCCTTAATTTAAGTAAGACATTATATATGTGGAATAAGGAGTCAAGGTGTAAAAAACTACATGTTAACTACATCTTGCAAGATTATAATTTATATGCAGTTTGTATAAAGCATGTTATGTAAAGATTTATAAAAACTATAAGTCTAAAATTTTAGGAGAAAAAATGAAAAAAATCGCAAAATTAAGTTTAGTTACTGCAGTAGCAGTTGTAGGTTTTAGTTCGAGTGCATTTGCCGCAGATTCTATATCTGAAGCATTTTCAAATGGTAAAGTAAAAGGATCAATTAAGTCATATTATTTTGCTCAAACTTTTGATGGTGCAGGTAAAAATGATAGTTCAATTTGGGCTAATGGTGGTCATTTAAACTATATAACTGATTCGTTTAATGGTCTAGTTTTAGGTGCTACATTACAAACATCTCATGTTACAAATAAAGATGATAAAGATGGTAAAACTAAATCAAGTATGGATGCACAAGGTTCAGTATTATCAGAATCTTATTTACAATACACATATAAGAACACTACATTTAAAGGTGGTAGACAGTTTATAAAAACACCTCTATTAGCAGGATCAGGTTCAAGACTTATTAAAGAAGCATTTGAAGCATATTTGTTAGTAAATACTGATTTACCTAATACTACAATTGTGGCAGGAAAGGTAACGAAATATCAACAAAGAACAGATTATACAACTACAGCACCATTTACTAGTGCGAATTCAAATGCAAGTGGAGGACCTGGTAAATTTATGAAAATAGGTACAGATGGTATTGATACAATATATGTTAAAAATACATCTATTCCTAATTTAGCTGTTCAATTTCAATATGCAAATGCAGATGAGATTGCCGACTTAATGTATCTTGATGCAAAATATTCTATTGGTTCTGGTTATTTAGCAGCACAATATTATGATACAGATTATGATGCTGTATCAAGTAAAGATAATTCACTGTATGGATTGAAAGTAGGAGTTAAAGTTTCAGGAATTGATTTATTTGCAGGATATACATCTGCTGATGGAAAATCAGAAGATGCTGCTGTTGCTAGAGGGTTAGGTCAAGGCGCATATGCACATTATACTGCAACAACAAAAACGGCAGGTGCAAATGCATTCAAAGCAGGTACTGATTCTTGGCAAATAGGTGCAGGATATAAATTTGGAGATTTAAAAACAAAATTAAGATATTCAAGTTTTGATCAACCAAGTGCAAATGCAGATTTAGATGAAACTACATTAAATTTAGAATATGAATTTAATAAAGAGTTAAAAGCACAGATAGATTATTCTATCCTAGATTATGAAAATAATACAAACGATGCCACTGATTTAAGAAGTAGACTAATTTATTCATTTTAATTTATAAGGAGGATATATCCTCCTTATAAATAAAATCATTGAAGAACATTTATAAGAAAATGGTTTCAAAATTACTTCTATTTATGATAATATGAAGTTCAAAAAATACTCACAAAGACTTAATTTATTCCTATTAGATATACGTACCAAATATTACTACAGTTTTATTACTTTTGTAAATATACTTGAAGATGTAGAAAAGCGCTTTGCTTCAAACAAAACATTAATATAAAAAGATAATCGAATTATTCATAAAAAAAGGTAAGAGAAGCACACTCTTACCTTTTTTATTTTAGTTAGATTTACTTATCATCCACCATACATTAGGTTTGGTAACCATAATGCAATTTCTGGAATATAAGTTACAAGTAATAAACCTGCTAAGATAGTCATTGTCCAAGGGAAAGCCGCTACAATAACATCTTTGATACTCATACCTGTTAATCCTGAAGTTACGAACAAATTCAGACCAACAGGTGGAGATACCATTCCAAGCTCCATATTGATTGTAATTACAATACCGAAGTGAATTGGGTCAATTCCAAGTGCCATAGCAACTGGAAGTAATAATGGAACCATAATCATAATAATCGCAGATGGTTCCATAAATGAACCAGCTAAAATTAAAAGAACGTTTACCATTAATAAGAACATATATTTGTCAACATTTGCTTCAATTAACGCATTTGTAATTCCTTGAGGAATATTTTCAATTGTTAAGAAGTGAGCAAATAACATTGCATTTGCAATAATAAACATAATCATTGCAGTTGTTTTTGCTGACTCTAAAGAAACAGACCAGAAATCTGGAAGTTTAATATCTCTGTATACAAAAACAGAAATAATAAATGCCCAAATACAAGCAACAGCTGCAGCTTCTGTAGGAGTGAATATACCACCGTAAATACCACCAATAACAATAACAATTGTCATTAGTCCCCATGAAGCATCTTTCATTTTTTTAAGTCTTTCTTTAAATGGAGCTGGTTCAGTTCTTTTGAAACCTAATCTTCTAGCACCAATATAAGTAACAACCATCATCATTACTCCAAGCATAATACCTGGAACAACACCGGCCATAAATAACTTACCAATAGAAACTTCTGCTGTAACACCATATACAATTAATACAATTGAAGGTGGAATTAAAATACCTAATGAACCTGCAGTTGCAATAGTACCAACAGCATATTTCTTAGGATAACCAGCTTGCATAATTGCACCGAACATAATAGAACCAATAGCAACAACAGTTGCAGGAGATGATCCAGAAACAGCTGCGAAAATAATTGAAGCGAAAATTGCTGAAATCGGTAAACCACCTGGAAGGTGACCAACAATTGATTTTGCAAATTCAATAATTCTAGTTGCTGCAGAACCCTTAGATAATAAGTTACCTGCTAAAATAAACATTGGAATTGCCATTAATGAATAATGCTCAATTTTCTCAAACATCATCGCTGATACTTCAATTGGAGAGATATCAGTAAATAACATTAATGTTGTAAACGTTGCCGCACCTAAACAAATTGCGATTGGAGTCCCAAGAATAACTAGGAAGAAAAATATACCAAATAATACTGCTACACTCATTATAACATTCCTCCTGTTTTCTTTTCTACTTCTTTAACCATGTCATTTAATTCTTTAACATGCTCATTTGAATTGTCTTTTGAACCAATTCCCATACCAGCTAAAACTTGTTCAGCTTCACTTTCTGCTACAACTTCATTATGAGGAGTTTTAATAATTTGAACTATTTTTTCACCCACTCTATAAGCTGCAAATGAGAAAGCAACAGGAATAACTAAATACACTATCCACATAGGCATATCCCATAAATCAATCGATCTTTCATCTATTTCATTAACAAGTAATAAATATTCGTATCCAAAATATGCAACGGCAATAAGAAATATAATTGTCACTGTATGTGAAATTAATAACATTGGTTTTGCAATATGTGATGGAACAACATCTAATACAATTGTTACTGCAATATGAGCATCTTTTTTGAAACAATATGCAGCTGCGAAGAATGCACTCCATAAGAATAAAAAGATTGTAAGCTCAGTTGCCCATACTAATGATGCGTCAAATACGTATCTTGCAACAACATTAGTAAAAGCAATAGCAACGCCACCGGTAATACCGATGACAGCTATTGATTGATTTATGAAGCCTATAATTTTACTTATAATACTAAACATAATTTCCTACTTACTTTGTTGTTAAAGTTTTCTCAATTAAATCTTTTCCGATTTTTCTGTCAGAATAGAACTCAGGGTAAATTTTGCTTACTGCGTTTCTCCAAGCTTCTTTTTGATCTGCAGTTAATTCATAAATTTTTAATTTACCAGTTTTATCAGCATAAGCTTTGATTTCAGCTAATTGAGAATCATTTAATTCTTGAGCATATTCTCTTTCTTTTTGTGTTGCTTCATTCATTGCTTGAGTTACATTTGCTTGTAAATCAGCTGGTAATTTATTCCAGAATTTCTTAGACATTACTACTAGGTAACCTAAGTAACCGTGATCAGTAATTGTTAAGTGTTTTTGTACTTCGTGGAATTTTTTTGTGAAGATATTAGAGTTTGTATTCTCTTGACCATCAATAACACCTTGCTGTAACCCTGAATATACTTCAGAGAATGGCATCATTTGTGGATTTGCTCCAACTGCATGGAATTGAGCTTCTAATACTTTTGAAGACATAATTCTAAATTTTTGACCTTTAGCATCTGCTGGTACTAATAAAGGTTTTTTGTTTGAAGATAATTGTTTGAATCCATTATCCCAGAAATTTAAGGCAACGATACCTTTAGCTGTAACTTTATCTTTTAATGCTTGACCAACTTCACCATCTTGTACTCTATGTAAGTGGTTAATGTCTTTGAAAAGAAATGGTAAATCAAATAGAGCTAATTGAGGTACAATTTTACCAAATTTAGAAAAAGATGGAGCTGCCATTTGTACAGAGTTTAATCTTAATGCTTTTAATACTGCATTATCTTTATATAACTGTGAAGATGGATAAACTTGAACATCAATTTTTCCAGCTGATAATTCTTCTAATCTTTTTTCAAAGAAATCTGCCGCTTTACCTTTTGGAGTATTTGGGCTAACTACGTGAGAGAATTTTAATGTATATTCTGCTGCTAATCCTGAAGTTGCTACCACTGCTGCTGCAATAGTTCCTAGTACTAATTTTTTCATATCATTTCTCCTTAAAATTTCGATATAAGAAAATTATAGTAAAATCTTATGTAACTATTATGTACATTTTTTTAAATTTTAAAAGTTACTAAACCCCATAAAAACGAACTAATAATATAGTTATTATTACTTCATTTTCTAATACCAAGTAGTACAAAAAGTACTATAAAAAGTACTACTCTAAAGTCACATAAAAGTTTCATATAAATTACAATTAAATTGCTACTGATACCATCATATCATCATTTCATTAAGTGACAGTTTGTTGTTCCCTATATAATGTATATAGTGATTCTAAAACTCTTTTAACCGAATTTTAAACAAAAAAATAGTATATTATCCCACTTTACTAAGGAATATATAAAGATTAACATAAAGGAAAATGATGGGTTGTAATTTAGACTTACTAACTTCTTTTAAAGACAACTGTGGTTTCGGTCTTGTTGCTGATATGAAAAACAGACCAAGTCATAAAAATTTAGAAGATGCAATAACTTCACTAGAAAGAATGATGCACAGAGGTGCAGTGGCAGCAGATGGTAAAACTGGAGATGGTTCAGGATTACTTTTATCTATGCCAGATCAATTTATGAGAAAAGTAGCTACAAAAGATGGTATTGATTTACCTGAGACTTATGGTGTAGCAATGATCTTTGCAAAAGATCTTGAAGATATCGATACTTTTAAAGAGTTTTGTGAACTTAATGATTTAAAAGTTGTATTAACTAGAAATGTTCCAGTTGATACTGATGCACTTGGACAACAAGCATTAGATTCATTACCAAATATTATTCAAGTATTTGTAGTTCCTAATACTTTAATGTCATCGAAGAGATTTGATGCGATGCTTTACTTAACAAGAAAAGAGTGTGAGCACAAATTAATAGATAAGAAAGATTTTTATATTCCTACGTTCTCATCTAAAGTAATTGCGTACAAAGGGCTTATTATGCCTACGCATATTAAGCATTTTTATGTTGACTTAAGAGATGATGACTTTAAAATCTCGTTCTCATTATTTCACCAAAGATTCTCAACGAATACTCTACCTCAATGGAGATTAGCACAACCGTTTAGAGCAATCGCACATAATGGTGAAATTAACTCAGTTGAAGCGAATAGATTTAATGTTGAAATTAAATCTGAACAACTTCAATCAGAAATTTTCTCAGATGAAGAAATTGCAAGATTATTACCAATTCTTCAAACTGGTTCTTCAGATTCTGCTTCATTAGATAACATGTTTGAATTCATGTTAGCAAATGGTGTTGATTTCTTTAAAGCTGCAAGATCATTAGTTCCTGCACCTTGGCAAAATGCACCTCATATGGATCCAGATTTAAGAGCATTCTATGAATATACTGCAACTGCAATGGAAGCATGGGATGGTCCTGCTGCTGTTTCTTTAACAGATGGTAGACATATTGGATGTTTAATTGACAGAAATGGTTTAAGACCTTCTAAATATGTAATCACTAAAGATCACAAATTATACATTACTTCTGAGTATGGTACTTTATCTTTAGAAGAAGAAAACATTCTTGAGAGAGGAAGATTACAATCAGGTGAAATGATTGCTCTTGACCTTAAACATGGAAAAGTTTTAAAAGAAGATGATATTAATGATTATCTTAAATCTTCTCAATACTACTCTAAGTGGTTAAATGAAGATATGGATTACTTACAAGAGTATATTGAAGATTCATTCCTAAATACTTCTGATTATAAATTTGAAGAATTAGAAAAGAAACAAAAATATTTCAATATTACTTATGAAGCAATTGATCAAATGATTGAGCCAATGGCAAAAGATGGAAAAGAACCAGTTGGTTCTATGGGTGATGATACTCCATTAGCATGTTTCTCACAAGTTAATAGAAACTTTACTGACTTCTTTAAACAAAAGTTTGCACAAGTTACAAATCCTCCAATTGATCCATATAGAGAAAAAGTTGTAATGTCTTTAGAGACTGGATTTGGTCAAATTCACAATATTCTTGATGAAAAACCAGAGTATGCAAAAAGATTAAAAGTTGCATCTCCAATTTTAATGAAAGAAAAATTTGATGTATTAGTATCATTTGGTGATGAAAAATCTCCTAGATATGATGAATACTACAAAAACCAAGTTTTCTCAACTACATTCAAGTCTGATTTAAGAGCATCATTAAAATCACTTTGTGAAAATGTTGTAAAAGCTGTTAAAGATAATGGCGTTTCTGTTGTTATTTTAGATGATAGAGCAGTAAATGAAACTTCTAAACTTATTCCTATGGCAATGGCTGTTGGTTATATTAATCAAGAGTTATTAAAACAAGAAGTAAGACATTATGTATCAATTGTACCTGTAACTGGTGAAGTTTATGATCCACATATGGCAGCAGTATTATTAGGATTCGGTGCAACTGCAATGTATCCTTATATGATGTATGCTACAACTGTTGCATTATATGAAAGAAAAGAATTATCTAAGTATGAAATGCAAAGAGTTCTTAAAAATACTCAAAAAGCATTAAACGCTGGTCTTCTTAAGATTATGTCTAAAATGGGTATTTGTACTATTGCTTCATATAGAAACTCTGGATTATTCGATGCTATTGGTTTATCTGATGAAATCGTAACTAACTGTTTCCCTGATGCTCATAGCGATTTAGCTGGTCTAGATTATGAAGATATTGAAGAGAGAATTGAAAAATCTCACTTTAATGCATACCATGATGACAATCATATGTTCCCATTAGATTTAGGTGGATTCTACAAGTATATTAATGGTGGTGAATACCACGATTATGGTCCAGCTACTACAAGAGCAATGCATAATAAATCTGCTAAAAAAATAGAAGAAATTACTGATTTTGATGGTCTTAAAAAACTAGTTCAAAACAGAGATAAAAAATTCATCAGAGATTTCTTTGAATTTAATTCTGATAAAAAATCTATTTCTATTGATGAAGTAGAATCAAAAGAAGAAGTATTTAAAAGATTTGCATCTGCTGCTATGTCTTGTGGTTCAATTTCACCAGAAGCTCACGAAGCAATGGCAATTGCAATGAATACAATTGGTGGAGCATCAAACTCAGGTGAGGGTGGTGAAGATCCAAAAAGATTTGGTACTTTAAAAAATTCTAAAATTAAACAAATTGCTTCTGGTAGATTTGGTGTAACTCCAGGTTACCTAAGATCAGCAGAAGAATTACAAATTAAAGTTGCACAAGGTGCAAAACCAGGTGAAGGTGGTCAATTACCAGGTCACAAAGTTACTCCTTTAATTGCGTCTTTAAGACATACAGTTGCTGGTGTTACTTTAATTTCACCACCACCACACCATGATATTTACTCTATTGAAGATTTAGCTCAGCTAATCTACGATTTAAAACAAGTAAATACTCAAGCTAGAATTACTGTTAAATTAGTATCTTCTATTGGTGTTGGAACTATTGCTGCTGGTGTTGCTAAAGCATATGCTGATAAGATTATTATCTCAGGTGGAGATGGTGGAACAGGTGCTGCTCCATTAACTTCATTAAAGCATGCTGGTAACTCTTGGGAAATGGGTCTTTCAGAAGCTCATAATGCCTTAAAAGCTAACCACTTAAGAGAGTTTGTTCACGTTCAAACTGATGGTGGATTAAAAACAGGTTTAGATGTTGTTAAAGCTGCTATGTTAGGTGCTGAATCTTATGCATTCGGAACTGCTGCATTAACACTACTTGGATGTAAGATCTTAAGAATTTGTCATACTAACAAATGTTCTGTTGGTGTTGCAACTCAAGATGAAGATTTAAGAGGACACTTTACTGGAACTGTTGAGAGATTAATTTCTTACTTCACATTTATTGCTGAAGAAGTTAGAGAAATCTTAGCTGAATTAGGATACTCAACAATTGAAGAAATTGTAGGTAGATCTGATTTATTAAAAGTAATTGATGATAAATTTGCACAAAAATTTGATTTCCAAAATATCTTAAGAAAAGTTGACGGTATTGATACTTGTCAAAAACCATCAAATGATCCATTTGATGATAATAGATATGAAAAAGAATTATTAAAGAAAGTTCACAAAACAATTGAGAATCCAAACTCACCTATTAAAGTTAATACTGAAATTACTAACTTAAATAGATCATTTGGTGCATTAATTTCTGGTGAAATTGCTAGATTCTATGGGGATGCTGGATTACCAGATAACTCAATTAATATTAACCTAAAAGGTATTGCTGGTCAATCATTTGGTGCTTTCCTTTCTAAGGGTATGAACTTACATTTAGATGGTGCTGCTAATGATTACGTTGGTAAGGGAATGAATGGTGGTAAAATCATCATTAATCCAATGCACCAAGGGCAAGAATTTGCCGGTGGTGGTAATACTTGTTTATATGGAGCTACTGGTGGTAAATTATACATTAGAGCATCTGTAGGTGAAAGATTTGGTGTTAGAAACTCAGGATGTATTTCTGTAGTTGAAGGTACTGGAGATAATGCTTGTGAATATATGACAGGTGGAATTGTAGTAATCTTAGGAAATACTGGAATTAACTTCGGTGCTGGTATGACTGGTGGACTTGGATTTGTTTATGATCCAGAAAAATCATTCGTTGATAAAATGAACCAAGAATTAATTGAAGCTGTAAGAATTGATACTGATGATACTGAAAGAGAAAGACTATATCTAAAAAGATTACTTTTAGATTATGTTCATGAAACAGAAAGTGATGCAGCTCAAAATATTTTAGAAAACTTTAGAGCAGAAATTAGAAACTTCTGGATGGTAAAACCTAAAAATATGACAGTGTTACCATTAGATCCGGACGAGGGAGATTAAGATGTTAAACTTTACTAAATTTGAAAGAATAAACCCAGAGAAAAGAGATGTACTTCAAAGATTGAAAGATTATGGTGAAGTATATCAAGTATTTGGAAAATCTAGAGCTAAAGAACAAGCTGATAGATGTATGCAGTGTGGTGATCCATACTGTCATACTGGTTGTCCATTAGGAAACTTTATTCCAGCATGGTTAAAACAAACTGCAACTAAGAATCCAGATTTAGCATTTGCTTTATCAAACGAAACTTCTCCTTTCCCAGAGATTTTAGGAAGAATTTGTCCTCAAGATGTACTTTGTGAAGGTGCTTGTTCATTAAATACTGGACACGGTGCTATTTCAATTGGTGCTATTGAAACTCATATTTCTGAAACTGCTTTTGCAAAAGGAATGAAACCTAAATTTACTGATAAAAAAGTAGATAAAAAAATAGCTATTATTGGTTCTGGACCTTCTGGTATTTCTGCTGCAACTTTCCTTTTAAGAAAAGGTTATGGTGTTGAAATGTTTGAAAGATCTGATAGAGCTGGTGGATTATTAATGTACGGAATTCCAGGATTCAAGCTTGATAAATCTGCGGTTGATAGAAGAATTAACTGGCTTATAGAAGCTGGTATGAAACTTCACTTAGATTGTGAAATTGGAAAAGATATTCCTGCTTCACAATTAGAAGAAGAATTCGATGCTATTTATTTAGGAATTGGAGCAACAGCAGGAAGATTTGCTGGAATTGATGGTGAAAAAGCATCTAATGTTCATTTAGCAATGGATTTATTAACAGGAATTCAAAAAAGAAATCTTGGTAAAGATGTTGAATATATTGATGTAAAAGATAAAAATGTAGTTGTAATTGGTGGTGGTGATACTGCTATGGACTGTGTTAGAACATCAGTAAGAGAAAAAGCTAAGTCTGTTAAATGTTTATACAGAAGAGATGAAGCAAATATGCCAGGATCTAAAAAAGAAGTTGTAAACGCAAAAGAAGAGGGTGTTGAATACGTATTTAATGTAAGCCCAAAATCAATTGCTGTTGAAAATGGAAAAGCAACTGGTGTTGAATTATTAACTACTTCTATGTCTGAGCCAGATGAGTCAGGAAGACAAAAAGTTGTTATTAATGATGGTAGTGAATATATTGAAGAGGCTGATGTTGTTATTATGGCATTAGGATTCTCTCCTGAAAAACCAAGTTTCCTTAAAGATTTAAATGTTGATACTAACTCATGGGGTGGAGTAGAAACAAATAAATATCAAACATCTAACACTAAAGTATATGCTGGTGGTGATTGCCAAAGAGGTGCTCACTTAGCTGTTACTGCTGCTGTTGATGGTAGAGAAGCTGCAAAAACTATAATCGAAGCATTATCATAATTTAATGCTTACTAATATTACAGACCTTTATAAAAACAATTTTATAAAGGCTGTATTATCTTCTAATAAAGAACTTTACACTTACATACATACTAATCTTAATTCTAATGATTTATCCTATTCTAATACTATTGGATATGGTGGAGATAACTCTTTAAATATTGATTTATACGCAGAAAAGCTATTCATAAAAGACCTAAAAGCTTTTGGAAATATTTATTCAGAAGAGTGTGGATTTATTGATACTTACAGTGATTTTGATATTATAATTGATCCTATTGATGGAAGTGATAATTTTATGTCAGGTTTACCTTATTATGGAACTTCTATTGCTTTAAAATATAAAGATGAAATCATTGCTGGCTTTGTATATAATTTAGCTACAGATATTATGGTTTATAAAGCTTTTAATAGTGAGGTTATAAGTTTAAAACTACTTGATTTTTCAAGTCTTGATTCAGATATCAAAAGAGTTAGCAAAATTGGAATTTTTGAAAGAGCTTATGCTTATCCTAAAATTTGCCAAAAACTATATGAAAATAAAATTAAATACAGATCACCAGGAGCTGTTGCCCTCTCATTATCTAATGCTAAAAACTATGATTTTGTACTTTTTTGTGGAGACATAAGAGAGTTTGATATTGCAGCTGCTTTATATATTAGTAGTGATTTATTTATTTACAAAACACACAAAAATCTACTTATATCTAAAAATAAACTAAAATTTGAGCTAATTAAAGAATTTATTAAAGAAGAATAGGTTATAACTCCAAGATAAATATTTTAACTATAGGATTGGTATTAAATGTCTTTAATAATTACTGACGAATGTATTGCATGTGATGCATGTAGAGATGAATGTCCAAATTATGCAATTGAAGAGGGTGATCCAATATATATCATTGATTCTGATAGATGTACTGAGTGTGTAGGGCACTATGAAGAGCCATCATGTATTGAGGTTTGTCCTGTTGACTGTATTATAATTGATCCAGATAATCAAGAAACGATGGAAGAGTTAAAGTTCAAGTATGAACAACTAGTGGAAGAAGAAGCTTAATGGCTAAAATCACAACTATTATAGACATTGGGTCAAACTCAATGCGTATGGTTGTACTACAAAAGAGTAGTAGGTTTGCATTTAACTTAATAAATGAAACTAAAAGTAGGGTAAAAATTTCTGAGGGTTGTTATGAAAATAATGGTAACCTTCAAGAAGAACCTATGAATAGAGCCTATGAATCTTTGAAGTCTTTTTTAAATATTTCTAAATCATTAAAATCTAGAAAAGTTATCTGTGTTGCTACATCTGCATTAAGAGATGCTCCTAATGCAAAAGTTTTTTTATCTAAAGTTAGTAAAGATTTTGGTTTAAATATCAAAGTTATTGACGGTGAAAAAGAGGCTTATTATGGTGGAGTTGCTGCATTAAATTTATTACATCAAAAGAATTTTGTTACTGTTGATATAGGTGGTGGTTCTACTGAATTTTCATTTATCAAAGATGGTGAAATTCAAAAATCAATTTCATTAAATATTGGAACTGTTCGAATGAAAGAATTATTCTTTAATAAGAATAATATTGATGGTGCTAAAAAATATATTTTAGAAAATTTAAAAGAGATTTTTAATCTTGGTGTTGAAATCCCAGATACTGTTGTTGGTATTGGTGGAAGTATTAGATCTTTATCCAAGCTAATTATGCAAAGAAACGAATATCCTTTAGATATCATTCATGGATATAAGTATAAAACATCAAAAGAACTTGAGTATTTAGAAACAATCATTAATGCAAAAGATATTAAGGAACTTAAATCTTTAGGTGTTAAAAAAGATAGATTTGACACAATCAAAGAAGGTACTTTTATTTTCAAAACTATTTTAGATGAATTAAATATCTCTAAAGTAATTACTTCAGGTGCAGGGGTACGTGAAGGTGTATATTTAAGTGATTTATTAAGAAACTCTAATTGTAAATTTCCTAATAACTATAATGTTAGTGTTAGAAGCTTATTGGATAGATTTGAAATTGATGAAAAACAAAGTGCTTATTTTGGAACTAATGCTGCGAAAATATTCGAAGTATTAAAGCCATTACATAATTTAGATGATAAGTATAAAACTTTATTAGTTATTGCTTCTAAATTACATACAATAGGTACAACACTTAACTTCTATAAGTCAAATGACAATGCATTTGATTTTATATTAAATGGTTTGAATTATGATTTTTTACATACTTCAAGAGTAATTATTGCTCATACTATTAAATATTCAAAAAAATCATTACCTACAAAGAAAGATTTATTAGAATATAATGAACTTTTACCTAAACTAGAAATTATGCAATGGATGTCATTTATGATTTCATTAAATATTGCAGTAAATCAAGATTTATCTAGACCAAAGGTTTCATATATGCTTTCTGATAATAACTTAACAATAGATTTAGAAAATAAATCATTTATGCTTGATGCAAATATTGATAAATTGGAACTACCAAAAAGTCTAGAACTAAAGCTATTATAATGAATAGGCTTGCAATAGTTAAGCTATCTGCAATGGGTGATATTATCCATGCAATGGTAGCTTTACAATACATAAAAAAACAATACCCAAATATTATCATTGATTGGTTTGTAGAAGAGGCTTTCTCTTCTGTACTTCAAGGAAATAAAGATATAGATAATATATATACTGTAAATCTGAAAAGTATCAAAAAAAATAAAAAAGCAATATTTTCACAAATTTCTTTACTTAGAAAATATTCTAAGAATAATTATGATTTAGTTATTGATGCACAAGGTCTAATAAAATCTGCCATTGTTGCTAAGTTATTAGGGAAAAATATTGCGGGATTCTCAAAAGACTCAATTCGTGAAAAGTTTGCATCTTTATTTTACAACAAACAAGTAAATATTGCTTATGATGAAAATACAATTGATAGAAATGTAAGAGTTCTATCTACTCCTTTGAATTTTGATATTACAAGTGAAAATATACTTAATAAAAAAGCTTTTTTATCTTATTCAAATGAAGCTGACGTAGTAAATGAAGTTTTATCTAAAGATAAAAAAAATATCATTTTTGTAGTGGGATCAACTTGGGAAAGTCGAAACTATCCAAAAGAGAAGTTTGCGAATATTGCAAATGAGTTAAAAGAGAACTGTATTGTAGTTTGGGGAAATGAAAACGAGAGACAAAAAGCTTTATATATTGAAGAAAACTCTTCTTATTCTAAAGCTATGCCTAAATGTAATTTAAACTCTTTAAAGGCCTTAATAGCTAAATCTGATCTATTAATAGGAAATGATACTGGTCCTACTCATATGGCGTGGGGGCTTAATATACCTTCTATCACAATTTTCGGACCAACTCCAATTAATAGGGTTTATGAAACTCCAATTAATAAAGTGGTAAAATCTTCTTCTAAAGTGAATCACTTTAAACTAAATAAAAATGATTTCTCAATATGTGAGATTAAAGAGGAAATAATAATACAAATGTCAAAGAATTTATTAAATGGATAGCGTTTATTTAGCCATATTTTACGTATTTAGATTTTTTATAAAATTTACTCCTAAATTTATTATAAATCCAATTCTAAACTTTTTAGCTTTTCTTATTTATTCTGTGGATAAAAAACATAGAAAAATTGCAAAAGTAAATCTTGATTTAGCTTATGA
>AYRE01000046.1_pt1 | contig 17272 bp, 20 predicted proteins | sample 183791 | NCBI WGS metagenome assembly AYRE01 (sample SAMN02391470, study PRJNA226580) | bioreactor metagenome | isolation source: day 6 sample from continuous culture bioreactor with low C:N ratio... | place: Germany: Bremen | reverse complement strand
TATATGGAAAAACTCAATTAATCTCAGTTGGAGGAATTTCAACAGGAGAGCAAGCATATGAGAGAATCAAAGCTGGTGCTTCATTAGTTCAAGTATATTCAGGATTAGTATTTGATGGTCCTTCAATGGTTAGAAAAATCAATGAAGAGATGTTAGAACTACTTGCTAAAGATGGTTATTCACACATCTCTGAAGCAATTGGTGCAGATTTAAAAGAAGATTAAAAAGGAAAATGGGAAATGACAAATAAAACTTACAAAAACTTAGCTTTTACTTTTTCGTTTTTCATTATATTTATGGGGGAATTAATGAGTAGTAGTTTACCAAAATATTATAGTAAGACTTTAGAAAATGGTCTGCAAATTGTTGCCATTCCAATGGATAATGATTCAAATGTAGTATCAACAGACATTTTTTATAAAGTTGGTAGTAGAGATGAGAAAATGGGGAAAAGTGGTATTGCCCACATGTTAGAACACCTAAATTTCAAATCTACTAAAAATCTTAAAGCTGGCGAGTTTGATGAAATAGTAAAAGGATTTGGTGGAGTTAATAATGCTTCAACATCTTTTGATTATACACACTACTATATCAAATCAGCATCTAAGAATATGGGGAAATCATTAGGTCTATTTGCTGATTTAATGGAAAATCTTACATTAAAAGATGAAGAATTTCAACCAGAGAGAGATGTAGTAGCAGAAGAGAGAAGATGGAGAACAGATAATAACCCTATGGGTTATATGCAATTCAGACTTTTTAACAATGCTTATTTATATCATCCATATCACTGGACTCCAATTGGATTCATGAGTGATATTAAAAACTGGACTATTAATGATATTAGAGATTTTCATAGTACATATTATCAACCAAAAAATGCAATTGTCGTAGTTGCTGGTGATATAGATAAAGATGAAGTTTTTAAATCTGCAAAAAAGTATTTTAAAGAAATTAAAAATACAAAAGAGATTCCATCTAAACTACATACAGTAGAACCAAAACAAGATGGAGCTAAAAGAGTTGAAATTATTAGAGACTCAGCAGTTCAAATGTTAACAATAGCTTATCATTTACCAAATTTTGAACATAAAGATCAAGTAGCTTTATCAGCACTAAGTGAATTGTTAAGTTCAGGGAAAAGTTCTGTTTTACATAAAGTATTAGTTGATGAAAAAAGATTAGTTAACTCAGTTTATGCTTATAATTTAGAGCTTAAAGACCCTGGATTATTTCTATTTTCAGCAGTTGCAAATGAAGGTGTAAAAGCTAAAGAAATTGAAAAAGAAATTTTAGCTATAATTGAAGACATCAAAAAAGGGAAGATATCTAAAAAAGATATTGAAAAGATTAAAATCAACACAAAAGCTGATTTTATATTCTCTTTAGAGAGTTCAACTTCGGTTGCATCTTTATATGGTTCATATTTTGTTAGAGACAATATAAAACCATTAACGCAATATGAAGATAAAGTTGAAGCTTTAACTAAAAAAGATTTAGTAAAGGTTGCCAACAAGTACTTAAATAAAAATAATTCAACAACTGTTATCTTAAAAGAAGAAAAGTAGTGGATTATCATATAAGTAAAACAAATTTTGGAGAAACTCCAGAATTTGAATATCCAAAAGCCCTTTTCTTAGAAGAAATGGGAGAAGAAGGATTAGTTAAACTATTTAGTGATTTTTATGATTTAATCATTGATAGTGATATTGGAAACTTCTTCCCTCAAGAAGAAGAGGAACTTGAAAAAGTCAAAGCTCATAATGTTAAGTTTTTTATAGAAGCAGCAGGTGGCCCAAAGTACTATACTGAAGCTGTTGGACATTTTGATATGTTAAAAACACATGAGCAATTTTCTATTACTGAAAAAGCAAGAAGAGAATGGCTTGGAACTATGGAAGAAGTTCTTAAAAAAGTTGATATTTCTGATGAAGCAAAACAGAGTTTCTGGGATTTTTTAGAGACGTTTTCAAAACATACAGTAAATGTTGGTGAAAGATTAGAATTAGAAGATTTAGTAGTAAATAAAGGATAGAAATGGAAATTATTACTGGTGCAATGACTGCACTTATTACACCATTTAAAAATGGTAAAGTTGATTTAGAAAAATATGAGTCTTTAATTAAAAGACAAATTGAACAAGGTATGGATGCGGTTGTTCCTGTTGGAACTACTGGAGAGAGTGCTACATTATCACATCAAGAGCATAAGGATTGTATCTCTGTAGCTGTTGCTGCTTGTAAGGGAACAAATGTAAAAGTTATTGCTGGTGCTGGATCTAATGCAACACATGAAGCTTGTGATATTGCAAAACATGCCCAAGATGTTGGAGCTCATGGATTACTATCAGTTACTCCATACTATAACAAACCAACTCAAGAAGGTCTATATCAACACTATAAAGCAATTGCTAATTCAGTAGAAATTCCATTTATGCTTTATAATGTACCAGGAAGAACTGGTGTTGATTTAGAAGCGGATACAACTATTAGATTATTTGATGATGTTTCAAATATCTATGCAATCAAAGAAGCAACAGGTTCACTAGAAAGAACTGTTGAACTTTTATCAAGAAGAAAAGACTTAGTAGTTGTTTCTGGAGATGATGCAATTGATTTCCCAATGTTAGTAAATGGTGGAAAAGGAATTATTTCTGTAACATCAAACATTTTACCAAACCTAAAATCTGAACTAGTTCATAGTGTAGAAGAAGGTAAATTTAATGTTGCTAGACAAATCAATGAGGATTTATATCCTTTAAATAAAGTATTATTCTGTGAAAGTAATCCAATACCTATTAAAGCAGCAATGTATTTAGCTGGATTATTAGATACATTAGAATACAGATTACCATTGACAGCTCCAAGTGCAGCAACAATGAAAAAATTAGAAGAAACTTTAAAATTATACGAGGTAATAAAATAATGAGTAATGAAATGCAAGGTAAAACTTTAGTAATTTCTGGTGGTACAAAAGGTATCGGTAAAGAGTGTGTATATAAATTTGCAAAAAATGGTGTAAATGTTGCATTTACATATAATTCAAATCAACAATTCGCTGAAGATATCTGTAAAGACGTAGAAGAAAAATATGGTGTTAAGTGTAGAGCTTATCCTTTTAATATTTTAGAGCCAGAAACATATAAAGAATTATTCTTAGAAATTGACAAAGACTTCGATAGAGTTGATTTCTTTATTTCTAATGCAATGATTTATGGTAGAGCCGTTGTTGGTGGATACGGTAAATTTATGAAATTAAAACCAAGAGGTTTAAATAACATTTATACTGCAACTGTTAATGCATTTGTATGTGGTTCTCAACAAGCTGCTAAAAGAATGCAAAAAGTTGGAGGAGGAGCTATTGTTTCTTTATCTTCTACTGGTAACTTAGTATATATTCCTAACTATTCAGGTCATGGTACAAATAAAGCAGCAGTTGAAGCAATGGTTAGATATGCGGCAACTGAATTAGGTGAAATGAATATTAGAGTAAATGCTGTTTCTGGAGGTCCTATTGACACTGACGCATTAAAAGCATTTACAAACTATGAAGAAGTTAAACAAAAAACAATTGACTTATCTGCATTAAAAAGAATGGGTCAACCAGAAGATTTAGCTCAATCATGTTATTTCTTATGTACTGAAGATGCTTCATGGATCACTTCTCAAACATTAATTGTTGATGGTGGGACTACTTTCAGATAATGAAAAATGCTTTAAATTTACCAAATATTTTAGCACTTTTTAGAATAGCATTAGCTCCGCTAATGCTATGGTTTTTAATAGATAGAGATAACTCTATCTTCTCTACTTGGCACCCTTCTTGGTTTGATTATTTTGCTGGATTAATTTTTGTAATTGCTTCTGTTACTGATTTCTTTGATGGTTTTATTGCAAGATCATGGGATCAAATGACAAAACTAGGTGCTATTCTTGACCCATTAGCAGATAAAATGCTAATACTTGCTGGATTCTTAGGACTTATGGTAATAGATAGAGCTTCTGCTTGGGCTGTATTTTTAATACTTTCAAGAGAGTTTTTTATAACTGGTCTACGAGTTGTTGCAGTAAGTGAAGGTAAAAATGTAGCTTCTACAATGGCAGGCAAAGTTAAAACTGTTGTACAAATGATTGCAATTGGTTTTTTAATTATGAACTGGCCTTTTGCTAGTGAACTTTTATGGGCAGCTGTTGCTTTAACTTTATACTCTGGATACGAGTATATTAGAGACTACTTTACAAATTAATATTCGGAGTTTTTATTGGGTACTATTACTTTTATACTTGTACTATCTTTTTTAGTATTTTTTCATGAACTAGGACACTTTTTAGCTGCACGTTATTTTGGTGTTAAAGTTCATGTTTTTTCAATTGGTTTTGGGAAACAGCTTTTCTCTAAAGAATGGAAAGGTACAACTTGGCAATTTGCATTAATACCTCTTGGTGGTTATGTAAAAATGAAAGGTCAAGATGATACAAAACCTATTAATGAAGAAGACGGAGATGATTCATATAATACAAAAAGTCCATGGCAAAGAATTGTAATTTTATTTGCAGGTCCTTTTGCTAACTTTATATTAGCTGCAATTTTATATTTTGTTATTGCTATATTAGGTGCTAGTGCATTAGCTCCAAGTATTGGTACAGTTGTTGAAAACTCACCTGCTAAAAAAGCAGGTTTAATCAAAAATGATGAAATTTACAAGATAAACAATACTAATGTTCAAACATGGGAAGATATTGGAAAAGTAATTACTAATACTCAAGGACCTTTAAAATTCTATATTAAAAGAGATAATAAAAACATTGCAAAAACAATTAATCCTTATATCTCTGATTCTCAAAATATGTTTAAAGAGAAAATCAAAAAAAGAATGATTGGTATTTCACCATCAGGAAAAGTAATAAAACTTGATTTATCATTTGGTGAGTCCTTAGTATTTGCATATGAAAAAACTATTTTTGCATCTACAATGATTTTTCAAGGTGTTCAAAAGTTAATTCAAGGTGTTATTCCAAGTAGTGAAGTTGGAGGAGTAATTACAATTGGTAAAGTGGTATCAGATGCTAGTGCATCTAGTATTATTGCTTTATTAAGTATTACGGCTTTAATCTCAGTTAACTTAGGGGTTTTAAACCTACTTCCTATCCCAGCATTAGATGGTGGGCATATAATGTTTAACATATATGAAATGATTACAAGAAGAAAACCTAGTGATCAAGTATTTATGTTTTTAACAATTGCAGGATGGGTGATTCTTGCAGGACTTATGCTTCTAGGTATTTATAACGATATAACTAGAATTTTTTTAAATGATTAAAAGAGAGAAACAATAAAATGAATAAACAATTAGCAACTAAAAATTTAGATGATATTATCACAAGAGTAGAAGGTGCAAGACTTAAAATATCTGAACACCATATTGTAAAAATTATTGGTATTTCAAAATATTCAGAAGTAAATGACGTGGCAACATTATATGAAGCAGGTCAAAGAGCTTTTGGTGAAAATAAAGTTCAAGATTTAAAAACAAAAAGTGATGAACTAGATGAACTACCAATTGAATGGCATTTTGTAGGTAGATTACAAAAAAATAAAATCAATAATCTTATTGATATAAAACCATCACTTGTTCAGTCTCTAGATTCACTTGATTTAGCACAGGAATTTAATAAAAAACTAGAAGCAAAAGATAAAAAAATCAATGCTCTACTTCAAATTAATTCTGCAAATGAAGAGTCAAAAACTGGAGTAAATCCAGAAGAGGCAGTATCAATTTATAAAGAGATCTTAGATACATGTCCAAATATAAGACTAAAAGGTGTTATGAGTATTGGGGCACATGTAGAAGATGAAAAAGTTATAAAAGAGTCTTTTAAAACTACTAAAAAAATCTATGATGAATTAGTTCCATTTGGAGCTAAATATTGTTCTATGGGAATGAGTTCTGATTATGAATTAGCAATTGCATGCGGTTCAAATATGATTAGAGTTGGTTCTACTTTATTTAAAGACTAATTTAGTCTTTAAATAAATCTACGTTAAAGCTCTCTTGCTTCTTTTCTAACTTCTGTAATAGTTTTACCTCCAACTGAATAATTATCAGTAGAAATCTCTTCTATTGTAACTACAGCTGTTTTTCCACCACGACCAAAAATATCATCAAATAATTTTGCCATACCTTTATGCAATTTTTCTTTCTGCTCTAATGTTGCTCCACCATCTTCTTCTGTCATCTTTACATTTATTATTGGCATTTAATTCTCCTTGAATTCACTTGTTTCCATTGTATAATCTTTATAAACCTCAGCTAATCTAATTCTATAATCTTTAAACAGTTTTGCTCTACCCGTAGCTTGTGCATTCATATGATCAAGATTCTTTTTCCAATTACTTATATCTTCTTTTCTCTCCCAAAAAGATAATGATAATAACTTACCTTCATTAACCAAAGATTCAAATCTCTCAATTGAAATAAATCCAGGCATTGCTACTAATATCTCTTTTAATTTTGCAGCAATTGCTAAATACTGCTCTTGTCCACCCTCTTCTAATTCTACTTCAAATATAACTGCAAACATTTATTCTCCTTTTAATTTAAATACTTTTGTAAATATCAATAATAAAATCCCCATTGATACAATAAAAGCTGTAACAAATAAAACATAATCATAATTTCGAAACTGCTCAATTAATGCAACACTATACAAAGGAGCTAGAACTTGCCCTATTCCATAAGCAGTAGTTAAAGCACCCATTAACAATACAGGATTACTACCTGCTAATTTTCCACCTAAATTCATAAATAATGCGACTAATCCAACAAAAGTCCCACCATATAATATTCCAGATAAAAGATTTAAATATACATTATTAGTAAGTGCTGAAATTAATATTCCTATTACTTGAATAAACATTGCAAGCATTATTATATTAACACTTCCATATCTATGGGCTAATAACATCCATATTATACAAGAAGGAATTCCTGCTAAGCCTACTAATGTCCAAGTAAAACTACCAAAACCTTCAAGTCCATCTAAAGAGTTAATTATATCAGGTAAAAAAGTACCTTGAACAACCATTCCCACACCTTCACAAAAATATGCAATAATTAATAGTATTACAAAAGGTGAAAATAGTTTTTTATCAATTGAGTGTTTTACACTACTTTTTTGTAATTTCTTATCAAAAGATAAAATATACATAGAATACAAAGAAACTATAAAAGCAAAAATAGTTAATACAATCCATGAAAATTGCCAAGTACCATTAAAATAAAAAACAGTTCTTACTATTAAATCACTAATTAAAATAGAAAATCCAATCCCGGAGAAATGAATTCCCATTGCTTTTGTTTTATTCTCAATATTTAACTTACTCATAACAATTGCAGAACCAACTACTAAAGCCATTGCAGCGCCAAATCCAGCTAGTACTCTTGATATCATCCAAACTATATCATTAGTACTAATTCCTAATACAAGTGTAGTAATAATACATAAAACCATACCAACTCTAAAAAATTTCACTTTTGTATTTATATCTTTTATAAACACAGCAAAAATTGAACCAGCTAAATATCCTACATAGTTTACAGATGCCAATACCCCTGCAAAACTAACACTCAAATAATTATCTAACATTGGCGGTAATAGTGAAGTAAATACGAATCTAGCAACTCCAACACCCACAACTAATGAAATGATCCCAGCAAGGATAATTGCAGCATTCGCATTTTTATCTAATAAAACTTTTATATTCATTTACATCCTTCCTTAAATCTGTGTTATAATATCACTAAAAATGATGTTATGTCAAATATTAAATCATGATTAATGATATAAGGAAATATGATATGGATTCTAATTTACTAAAAGTATTCGTTGAAGTTGCAAAAGAAAAAAGTATTACAAAAGCCGCAAATAAACTGAATTTTGCACAATCTAATGTAACTTCTAGAATAAAACAGCTTGAGAAGTCACTTGGATTTTTACTATTTCATAGAGTACCAAAGGGTGTGATATTAAGTAATGAAGGTGAAAAACTATATCCTAGAGCATGTGAAATAGTAAAAAAAATTGAAGAAGTTACATATGATATGAAAAATATTAACAAACAAGAACATCTAATCATAGGCTCAACTGAATCAAATGCAGCTACAAGGATTGTTTCTTTCTTATTACAAGTGCATAAAGATTATCCAGATATGAATCTAGAACTAATCACAAATACAACAAGAGATATAACTAAAGAGCTATTGGAATACAAAGTTGATATTGCATTTGTTAGTGGGGAACCAAAAAGTGATGAACTTATAATTTTAAATAAAGTATTAGAAACTATTGTTTTAGTAGAGCCCAAAAAAGAGACTTGCCCTAATGTATTCTTATCATTTAAAAATGGTTGTGCTTATAATGAGTTTGGTCAAAACTATCTAAAACAAATTTCAAATAATGAACATAAGAACTTAGAATTTGGTAATTATGAAACAATCTTAGGTTGTGTAAAAGCAGGAATGGGGAAAAGTTTACTTCCACTAAGTATTGTAAAAAAACTCAACTATGAGAATGAATTAAAAATCACCAAACTACCAAAAGAGTTAGCAAATATGCCAACATGTATGGTATGTAGAAAAGATTGTATTCCAAAAATAAGAGAATATTTAGAAGAGTATAAATTATAATTCTAATCTAATGGTAATTCAATAAAAAATTTTGCTCCATCATCAGTATTTTGAGCATAAATTCTTCCCATTAAACTTTCAGTAATTATCTTATAACTCATATGTAAACCAAGTCCTGTGCCTTGTGTTTTATGTTTAGTTGTAAAGTATGGTTCAAAGATACGAGGCATGATATCATCAGGAATTCCACCTCCATTATCTTCTATTGAAATTACTATCTTTTTATTTAAGTGAATTAGATTTACTTTAATATATGCTTCATCTACCTCTTTATCAATAATTACATCTTTTGCATTATTAATCACATTAATTATTACTTCAGATAATTCTCCTGAAATTGTATTAATATTAATGGGACTTAGTTTATTTATATTGTTCTCTAATTTGATAAAATTGTCTTGTAATGATGAATAAACAATATCAAGTGCCATATTTATACTATCTTGTAAAACAATATCCTTATACTCTTTTCCTTCAGTTAGAAAATTCCTAAAAGTATCAATTGTTTCAGATAAATATTGTGTTTTTTCTACTATTTTATCCATATGTATTGGTAACTCATCGTAGTCATACTGACCAAATTCATGTCTTAATTTTATTCCAGATGCTTTAGTTGAGATAAGACTTAATGGTTGCCTCCATTGATGAGCTATATTACCAATCATATCCCCCATAGCAGCAAGTTTAGCTTGTGCAAATAGTTGTTCTTCTTTCTCTTTATTCTTTTGTATCTCTTCTCTTACTTTATGTTCTAGATTTTCATTTAACTCTTGTAACTCTTTTGTTTTTTCATGTACCTTATGCCCCAAAAGAACATTTAATTTTTTTGTATCTTTTAAAATAAAAAACAGTTTTTTTAGATATTTTGAAAAAAGTATGCTCATTAATAAAGATAATAAAACAATAATAAAAGAAACAATCATATACTGATTTAATTTCTCTTTTTGATTTCTTACCAAATACTCATTTTTAAACTGTACTAATATTTTTAGTTTTTCAGGAGTTTCAAAATCTAAGTTTTTTGATATAAATTTTTTATTTTGAATCAAATTGTCTTTTAATATATATTTAGTGTAGATATTAAACTCATTTTCCAATGCATTTTTTTTATTATTATAAAAAGACCAATTTTTAGTATTATCATGATGAACTAAATAATCACCTTTCTCATTCAATAAAATAATATCATATAAAGAGGTATTTATTAGATCATTTAAAGCATCTTCCATAAAGTAATTAATGATTAAGACTCCTGAAAATTCATTATTAAATGATACTGGTAACATAGCTCGTAGTGTCGGAATAAAAGGTTTTATAACTTTTCCATTTTCCATATTCAAATCAATATTTGAATACCATACTTTTTCAATCTCTTTTTCTTTTGAATCAGAAAAATAGTACCTATTTGATTTATTTTGTAAACCATTTTTATTTATAATAATAGGCATTAAGTTTTTACTTTTTCTATCAATTCTTATTTTTTCAATACCATTTTTATCAATAAATCTAAACTGCATAATATTTTTATTTATACTTGATATAGTAAGAAATATATCATCAAGTTCACTTTTATATAATTTTGGATTATTTAGATATTTATTAAAATAATTTGATTTACGAGTAGACTCTAAAATATCTTTGGGAGTGTTAAAATAAGTAGAAAGCTTTTTTTCTTTCTCCTGAATTTTTGATAGTGCATTATTCATTGCCGTTTTTTCTAATTGGTCAGAGAAAAATGTCATATCAATTAAGACAAATGAGATTATTAGACCTAAAGATAAAACGAAAAAATATGATGAGATTTTCTGATGTTCCGTTATTTTATTCATTCACTATTCTAGTTTATTTTGTTTACGATATGATTTTATCACAAATACTATTATTATTTAGTAAATTTTATTGATTATTGTTATTAAATTGTATTTTTTAATTATTATTAAATATCTAAAAGATTATTTTTGTTTATTGATAACTTTTATCAAAAAGCTTGATAAAAGTTATCTTTTGTTAGTTCATAGAGTTTTTAAATTTTGTAAGTTCGTCTTCAATACTTGGTACTCTCATAAAATGCTCACCAATTAAGAAAGCATCTGCACCAATTCCACTTAATCTTTTGATAGTTTCAGTATTAGAAACCCCAGATTCAGCAACAATGATTTTCCCATTTGGGATCATTGGAATTAATTTATCACATAATTCCATATCCATTTCAAATGTATCAAGGTTTCTATGGTTAATACCAATAATATTAGCTCCACATTTCATTGCTTTAGTTAAATCTTCTTTATCATGAATTTCTACTAATACTTCTAATCCAACATGTAATGCATAGTCATATAACTCTTTTAATTCTTTAGTTCCTAAAGATTTTGCAATTAATAAAATAAAATCCGCTCCATATACTAAAGCTTCAACAATTTGATATTTATCAACAATAAAGTCTTTTCTTAATAATGGTGTTGGTACATATCTTCTAATAGCAGTTAAATATTCTAAGTTACCTTGGAAATAGTGAGGTTCTGTTAAAACAGAAATAGCATTTGCTCCACTATTACTATATGCCTGTGCAATTGCAATAGGATCAAAGTCCTCTTTTATAATACCTTTTGAAGGACTTGCTTTCTTAACCTCAGAAATTATTCTAATAGGTTCTTCTTTTGTTGCAGTTAAATATGGTTTTACATCTCTTGGCGTAAATGGATTAGAAGACAAACTTCTTCCTAATAAATCCAATGGTAAATCTTTTTTTCTTTTTTCTAAATCCGCTCTCGTTCGTTCATTAATTTCATCTAAAATCACTTAGTACACTCCTTAATTTTATCCCAATGTTGTTTTATTTCGTTATCTTCTAATCCTGCTTCATGTACAATATCTTTCATTAAATCATAAGCTTTTTTACAATTTTTTGACTTATATTCTCCCCAAGCAAGAGTATCTAAATAAGCTAAGTTTTTTGGTTCTTGTTTTAAAGCCTTTGCAACCAAATCAAGGCCTCGTTTAATATCAATATTATAATCAATTAATAAATAAGCTAAATAATTCTGATACATTGCTTTTTTAACTCCACCCTCTAAAGCTTTATCAAACTTTGCAATAACTTCTGGAATTACTACTTTTTTATCACTTGCTAATTCAAATTCTAAAATTGCAATTTGTGCAAGGTAATCTAAATTATTAGTTTTTATATATAAATAGTTTAATAATTCATAAGCTTTTTTAGTATCATTTACTGTTCTATATAAAGCTAATAATAAATTATCTTTGATATTTTCTGTTTCTAAAAAAACAATAGCTTCATTTAAATTCTTTTGAGAAATATATCTTACTAATAATCCTCTTGTTCTCTCTAATATTTCTTTATTATTTTTATATTTATAGTTTTCATACATTTTGTTTAATAAATCAAGTATTTTATTTCTATCTTTTTCTTGTTCATAAAAAGATAATAATTGAATGCATAAATTATATATATAACCATTTTGTGAAATATAGTTTTCCAATGACTCTTTTGAATTTTCTTTATTACCTGTATAGTAATATTGAATATTTGTGAGAGTTAATAATGTATTAGCAGAATTATTTATAGCAAAAGCTCTTTTAAAATAATCTAATGCTTTTGAAAAATCTTTAGCTTGTAAATAAAATGTCCCTAATAATTCAAGATTTGTGTCTGTTTCAAATTTAGCTAAAAGTTTCTTCGCCCATACAATAGACTTATCAAACTCTTTTAATTTAAATAAAGACAAAGAATACAATCTTAATAATTCTTCTTCTTGTTTTATATTTTCAATATAGTATTCGTCTGTAAGTGAAATCACTTTTTTAAAGTCACTTAATTGAAATGATAAAGTAAGATATTTTAATAAATACTCATAATTGTTTGTTTCTTCAAATAATTTCAAATACAATTCTCTTGCATTTTGAAAATATCTTTGATATTCATATTCAAGTGCAAACATAATGTATTGATTCTCAGGTAAAAATTTTTTTGTTTTTACTTGAAAGTATTTCGCTTGTATAGTTGATGTTTGTGCATTTAAATTAACAACTTCATTACTACAACCCGTCAAGGAAAGTAATAAACCAGCAGCAATTAAATATTTTTTATAGCCGGGCACTCTTCATATACCTCATTTACATTTTCTTTAAAATATTCCCAAAAAGGAAAAGTTCTGCACTGTATTGGTCTAGCTTCATAAATAGAACATTGTTTTTTTTCTAGATCAAAAAAAGTACAGGCATAGTTATTTACGTCTAATTGTATCTCTTTTATACTATATTTATAGCCTTTTTTTTCTAAATATTTAATTCTTACTTCATCTAATGTAATATTTAAATGTTTAGCTAAGAATTCAATCTCTTTAGGATTAATCCAAATATAACCACTCTCACCTATACAACACTTACCTCCACAGGATTCACAACCACTTGGATCAAAGCTATAAGGGTACCCTTCTTGTTTAATTAAATTGTTCAAGATCTACCTTTATACTATGAGTTGAAGATTTTTTATATATCTCTTGTACCTCATTTGTAAATTCACTACTTTCAAATACAAATAATGGTTTCATGATTTTTGTTAATGACTTAGAGTTCTTTCTTGCATATACTAATATCAATGTAGCATCTTTAGAAGCTTTAGGATGAACGAACTGAATTGACTCAACATTCAATTTATATTTACTAAGAAAAAGTAATATTTCATTGATTTGTTTCACATCGTAACAAAAAAAGAACTTACCATTTTCCTTTAGTATTGATGCTGTTTTAGATATAAAGTCCTCTAATGGCATAGAATCATTGTATCTTGCGACTTTTATGTTTTTATTTTCACTTTTAATTACATTTGAATGATAAAAAGGAGGATTAGATACACAAATATCAAATTTCTTCCCAAAGTCCATATTTAAGTATGACCCTTTATAAAGATTAGAATTTATTTTATTTGTTTGTGCATTCTTAGTAGAAAAAAATTGAAATACATTTTGCAATTCACATTGGTTTAGATTTAACTTATCATATTCTCTAGCAACCAATAAACCAAGTATTCCACTTCCACTTCCAATATCAAGGAGCTCACCTTTTATATTTTTAAACTTAATTAAATTCTCTACAACAAAGTTATATAGAAAGTGAGTATCACTATTATAACAATAACCATCCATTGGTTGATATAAAACCAAAATATTCCTTTATTAATTTTAGAGATTATATCTAAGATAAACATATAGGATAGTTAAGAATAAAGTTTCCTTTTTGAAACTAAATGAAACTAACACACAATTAATAGATAATTAATTAAGTCAAAATACAATTACTTATAAAATAAATTACGTTATTTTATTAAGCAATATCACAGTTTGAAGCCACTTTTATTACACTATTTTATTTTGATGTAGCAAAATGTAACAAGAGAGTAAATAAGCATTTAAAAACAAAGTTTTATTTATTTATTAGATGTTTTATAGGTTATTATTCTTCCATAATAATTGAAATTAAATCAACTATTGATATAACAAAAAATTTAAGGGGAAATTATGTCTAATATGGAAGCTCCTGCAAACACTCCAGTTTGGGTGAATGAAGATAGATGTAAAGCATGTGATAAGTGTGTTTCAGTTTGTCCAGCTGGCGTACTTGCGATGAGACAAGAGGTTACTTCAACTTTAGGTTCAATGATTAAAGTTGTACATCCTGATTCATGTATTGGCTGTACTGATTGTGAATTGGCATGTCCTGATTTCGCAATTTATGTTGCAGACAGAAAAGAATTTAAATTTGCTAAATTAACAGATGAAGCAAAAGATAGAAAAGAAGCTGTTATTAAAAATAATTATAGAGAATTAGAGGCTTAAGGAGAATTAATGGCAAGAGAATTAATATCAACAGGTAATGAATTAGCAGCAAAAGCTGCGCTAGACTCTGATGTTGAGTTTTTTGGTGGATACCCTATTACTCCTTCAAGTGAAGTAATGCACGTATTATCAACGGCGTTACCAGCAAGAGGACACGCATGTATCCAAATGGAAGATGAAATTTCAGGAATCTGTACAGCACTTGGTGCTGCTATGTCTGGAAAAAGAGCATTAACAGCGACTTCAGGTCCTGGTATATCTTTAAAAGCTGAAAACTTAGGTGTTGGATATATTTCAGAAATCCCATTAGTTGTTATCAATGTAATGAGAGGTGGTCCATCAACTGGTTTACCTACAAGAGTTGCTCAAGGTGACTTATTACAAGCAAAGAACCCGACACATGGTGATGTTAAATCAATTACTTTAGTTCCAGGTAACTTAAATGAATGTTATACTGAAGTAGCTAGAGCATTTAACTTAGCTGATAGATTTATGCAACCAGTATTCGTATTATTAGACGAAACTATTGGTCACATGAGTGGAAAAGCAACTATTCCTGATTTAGAGACTGTTCAAGCTGAAAAAATTTCTAGAAAGAAATTTGAAGGTGATAAAAAAGATTATAAACCTTATGATTGTGAAGATGATCAACCTGCTGTATTAAATCCAATGTTCGAAGGGTATAGATACCACTTCACTGGTTTACACCATGGACCAACAGGTCACCCAACTGAAGATGCTGATACTTGTGATGCTTTAATGAAAAGATTATTCAATAAAGTTGATGCACATATGGATGAATTAGAATTAAATGAAGAATATATGTTAGAAGATGCTGACATTATGATTATTGCTTATGGTTCTGTTTCATTAGGTGTAACTGAAGCTATTAATAGAATGAGAGCAGAAGGTATCAAAGTTGGTATGTTCAGACCTAAAACTATTTGGCCAAGTCCTGCAAACAGAATTAACGAATTAATGAAAAAATTTGACAAAGTACTTGTTACTGAGTTAAACATGGGTCAATTTGCTGATGAAGTACAAAGAGTTTCTGGAAGAAGTGACTTCGATACTTTATTCAAAGTAAACGGTAGACCATTATCTCCATTAGAGATTATTGAAAAAGTGAAAGGAATGTAATCATGGCATTTAATTATGATGAATATTTAAGAACTGATAAAATGCCAACACTATGGTGTTGGGGATGTGGTGACGGAGTTATTTTAAAATCTGTAATTAGAGCTATTGAAAAAACTGGTTGGAACATGGATGATGTTTGTGTTGTTTCTGGTATTGGTTGTTCAGGAAGATTCTCTTCTTACATCAACTGTAATACAGTTCACACTACTCATGGTAGAACATTAGCTTATGCTACTGGTATTAAGTTAGCAAACCCTGAGAAAAAAGTAATCGTTGTTGGTGGAGATGGTGATGGTCTTGCAATTGGTGGTAACCACACAATTCACGCATCAAGAAGAAATATTGATTTAACTTATATTATTATCAATAACTTCATCTACGGATTAACTAACTCACAAACTTCTCCAACTACTCCTCAAGGTATGTGGACAGTTACAATGAGTAAAGGTAATATTGATCCAACATTTGACGCTTGTAAATTAGTAGAAGCTGCAGGAGCATCATTTGTTGCAAGAGAAACTATGCTTGATCCTAAAAAACTTGAAAGAGTACTTGTAAAAGCATTCGATCACGTTGGATTCTCATTTGTAGAAGTATTCTCTAACTGTCACGTTAACTTAGGTAGAAAAAACAAAATGGCTACAGCTATGGCTAACTTAGAATGGATTAAATCTATTTCTATTGGTAAAGCTAAGTTTGATAAACTTGAAGCTGAAGAGAAAACTGGATTATTCCCTACTGGTATTTTAAAACATGATAAAGATGCTCAAGAGTATTGTTTAGCTTACGAAAAAGTTAAAGAAGCTAACAGAACAAATACTATGGTTCAATTATAAGGAGACATCATGGCTAGAACGTTAATGAGATTTACAGGTGTTGGTGGACAAGGTGTTCTTCTTGCAGGTTCAATTTTTGCAGCAGCAAAAATTAACAATGGTGGTTACGGTTTAAAAACTGCAACATATACATCTCAAGTAAGAGGTGGAGCAACTGTTGTTGATATTACTTTACAAGATGAAGAGATCTTATATCCTTATGCAAATGATGGTGAGATTGATTTCATGTTATCTGTTGCTCAAGTTTCTTATAATCAATTCAAGAATGGTGTAAGAGAAGGTGCAACTATTGTTGTTGAGCCTAACTTAGTTACTCCAACTGAAGAAGATAAGAAAAGATGGAACATTATTGAAATTCCAATTATTACTATTGCAAAAGAAGAAGTAGGAAATGTTATTACTCAATCAGTATTAGCATTAGCAATGGCTAACTACTTTACTGGTGAAACAGTAGCTAATGAAGTACTTAGAGAAACAATGCTTTCTAAAGTACCAGCAAAAGTACATGATATTAATAATAAAGCTTTTGACTTAGGTCTTAAGTATGCAGCTGAAGCTGAAGCAGCTAAAAACGCATAATAAAAAAGGGAAGTATTAATTACTTCCCTTTTTTTATACTCTTACAAAATAAAAAATTAATCAATATAACTTTTATAATTCTCCATTTTCTCTTCTAATCTTTGTGATAAATAAATATTTGAATTTTTTAAACAAGATAAAATAAAACTAGCCTCTTTTAAATAAGCTTTCTTTTT
>AYRE01000045.1_pt1 | contig 17460 bp, 13 predicted proteins | sample 183791 | NCBI WGS metagenome assembly AYRE01 (sample SAMN02391470, study PRJNA226580) | bioreactor metagenome | isolation source: day 6 sample from continuous culture bioreactor with low C:N ratio... | place: Germany: Bremen | reverse complement strand
GGTAATTCTGGAAGTTATTTTAATACTCATAGAATGGCAAAAGAATATATCGAAAAAGCATATAAAATGGATTACGATAAAATTAAAGAAAATTAATTTTCTTCAATTAATAATTAAAAAAATAAAACCTAAAGGTTTTACTTAAAACAAATAACTAGCACCAATAGCACCAGCAAAAGAACTTGTGTAAAATTCAAGTTCACAAATATCAAAATAAGAATTCTTTTCAAAACTTTTTTTACAACTATCAGCAAAATACTTTTTATAATTACAAATCCCTCCAGTTAAAACAACCTTATCAAATCCAAATACATTATGTAACACTGAAATACTATGACCTAATTTTTCACCATATTTCTCAAAAGGTAAATTTTCTTTATTTTCTCTAATACTCCCAGAAAAACCACTTAATAAAAATTCCTTTGAAATAAAATCACTTGTTTTTTTATTTCCAAAAACCTTACTATGTGCAAACTCACTAGAATTAAATTTATTTGTAAACAATTTTCCATTTAAACAAACACAACAACCAAAACTAGTCCCTAAAGTTAAAAACAAAATATTCTCCATTTTTGTAATCTCAAAATTATTTTTATAATAAAAATAAGGTAATTGAGCATCATTTACAATCTTAACCTTCACATGCTTACCAAACTCACTCTTAAAAATATTTTTAAAATTTACCCCATTCAAAACCTTCAAATTTGGCAAATTAATAATTGTTCCATTCTTCTCAAAAATCCCTGGAACTCCAACACCAATTCTAAAAAGGTGTGAACTTGAAACCTTTTCTAAACTTAAAAAATTACTAATTAATACATTTAACTTTAAAATTAGCTTTTCAGCAGATAAATTAGAATAATTTGAAAAAACTTTCTGCCTTAATATTTTATCCTTTGACCTTAAAACTAACTTAATACGAGTTCCACCAATATCAATTCCAATAAAATATTCCTCGTCCATAACCAAAAACAAAATATAAATATTTAAACAATATAATCTTAACTAAAAAATTAAAACAATAACTTAACAACAAAAAAGACATGATTTAAACTATGGAAAAACCACAAATATTATTTGAATTATCTTGGGAAATTTGTAATAAAGTAGGTGGAATTTATACAGTAATTAATTCTAAATCTAAACAAATAAAAAAACATTATAAAAATTATTATCAAATTGGTCCAATGCTTGAAACATCCAATTTAGATTTTAACGAACTTGAATTACCTGATCAATTTACAAACGCAAAAAATGAAATTGAAAAGCAAGGAATTAAAATTCATTATGGAGAATCTAAAACTACAAAAATTAAAACATTTTTAATTGAATACTTAGACTATTCACAAAATATAAATCAAATAAAAACTCAACTATGGGAAAACTACAAAATTGATTCCCTCCACTCAGACTGGTATGATTATGATGTTCCAATTTTATGGAGTTGGTGTTCAGCAATTGCAATTAAACACTTATCAAATTGTGTTGAATTTCAAAACGAACAAATTTTAATTCACGCTCACGAATGGATGAGTTGCGGATCAGTTTTTTACGCAGACTTAAACCTAGATAAAAATAAATTTAAAACTATATTTACAACTCACGCAACAATGCTTGGAAGAAGTTTATCACAAAACAATATTAACCTAATTGATGAAATCCAAACTTTAGACCCAAACCAATATGCTTATGATATGAATGTATACACAAAACACCAAACTGAAAAAGCTGCAGCAACAATTTGTGATTGTTTTACAACTGTAAGTTTAATTACAAATCAAGAAGCATCATTTTTTTACTCAAAATCAGCCGATGTTTTACTATGTAATGGATTTGACAATTCCGACATTGAAGATGTAGACAAATTAAACGCGAAACATTTTAAATCAAGAAAACAAACAAACGAACTTGTAAGAAATTTATTTTCAAAAATTCCAAACTTAGATACTGACAAAATTAAATTATTCTACACATCAGGAAGAAATGAATTTGTAAACAAAGGATTTGACTTATACATTAAATCATTATCCAAACTAAATCAAACTCTAATTAATGAAGAAAGTGAAATTAAAATAATTAATTTTTTCTTAGTCCCTATTGGAGATTTTGAAAAAATTGATTGTGAAAATTGTAACGAAATTCCAATAAAATCACACAACATCCACAATCACGACATATTAACTCAATTAAAAAATAATAACTTACTAAACTTACCCTCAGATAAAGTTTTCAACATACTAGTTCCAAGATACTTAGATGGAAATGACCAAGTAATAAATAAACCATATTATGAATTTGTAACTGGATTTGATTTAGGAGTATTTCCATCATATTATGAACCTTGGGGATATACTCCACTTGAATCAATTTCATACGCAGTTCCAACAATTACAAGTGATTTAGCAGGATTTGGAAGACATATTGAACAAAATTATGGAGATTTCAACCCAAGTGTTTATGTTTTAAAAAGAAGTCAATTAAACAAAAAAAGACAAATTGACAAACTATATGAAAAATTATACGATCAAGTAAGACTAAACAAAAAATCTCAAGCTCTCCAAAGAGAATTTGCAAAAATTACAGCTCTAAAATATGACTGGGAAAGTTTCATAAAAAATTACCTTAACGCATATGAATTTGCACTAAATAAAAATGAATTAGAAGCAAATAAGAAAAATGAAAATAATAATGATTAAAAATTAAAATGGTTCAAATAAATTATAAATTAAACAAAAATGAAATTAAAGTAAACTCCGAAGATGAAAATTTAAATTATATATTCTCAACAAATACTTCAAATAATAATTCATGGATTAACTTTGGAATTTTAGAAAATACAGATAAATTTCAAGGACAAATTATTGAACATAATGAAAACTTAAAACTATATAAAACAGTTGAACAAATTAAATTTGAAAATTATGATAAATGTAAATTAATTAATATTCAATATAACACAAAATCAATTATTAAAAACTTTGAATGTGAAAAAGATAATAAAATATTTTATCAAAAAACTAAATACTCTAAATTCAATACAATTATATTTAGAACAAATAATTATGAAAAAGAATTAATATTAGAACTAGATTGTAGAGAATTAAACGACTATGATACTCACAACAGAAACTATGTAATTTACCATAAACAAGATTGCACAATTATTAGATATACAAAAGAAAATAAATATGAATTATATGTTGCAATTGAAAATAAAAACATTAAACTAAATCAAATTGATAAATGGATTGAAAAACAATATCTTTACTCAAAATCAAGAAATATTAATGATAAAAATTTATACACATACGAACCAATTTCATTTACTCCAAAATCAGATAAACCAATTTATATTTCATCAGGATTTTCAGAATATGAAGTATTAAAAAATATTAATTTAAGTAAATCAAAAGACTATATTAGACAAGTTAAAGAAACTGAAATTTCTAAAAATAATAAAATTGATTTAGCATATAATTTATCCCAAAAAGCAGTCACAACATTTAAATTAAAAAAAGGAAATAAAGCGGGATTTTTCTGGTTTAACCAAGTTTGGACAAGAGACGAATTATCAAGTTTAAATTACCAACTAGAAAATAACGAATACACAAAAATTAAAAAAACATTATTAAAATATTTAGACTTAATCGGTGATTGTGGATTAATGCCAAGAATTCAAGAAAAAGGAGCTTTAAAAAGTCCAGATGGACTATTTTGGTTTGGTAAAAGATTACACGATTTAATTAAAGAACTAGAACAAAAAAATAAATTAGAACTATTTTTCAAAACTGAAGAATTAGAAACAATATTTGACAAACTAGATTCAAGTTTTATAAAATTATTTGATAAACACAGAAACCTAGACCTTGACTTATTAAATGTTGACTATGGAGATTCTTGGATGGACACAGTTAAAGTAAATTTCCCACTAGATGTTCAAATCCAACTATTATCATTTATGGGATTACTAGAAAAAATATCAAGAATACTAAATAATAAATCTCACAAACATAACTACATTGTATTAGAAAATTATTTCAAACAAAATTTAAAAAATAAATATTTCAAAAATGGTTATTTATACGACAATATCGAAAATACAAGAATCACAGCCAATGTATTTTTAATGTATTATTTTTACCCCAAATTATTTTGTGAAAAACATTGGGAAGAAATTTTTGATAACACACTTCCAAAACTTCAAACAAATTGGGGTGGAATTAGTAGTTTAGATAAAGAAAATGAAAATTTTAAAGATGAATATACTGGTGAAAATAATCAATCATACCACAATGGAGACTCATGGTATTGGATTAATAATTTAACTGGAATTGTATTAAATAAATTAAATAAAAATAAATACAAAAATATCATTAATGAAATTGTAGAAAGTTCAACAAAAGATATCTTAGAACTTGGAACAATTGGATATCACTCAGAAATAAGTCCTGCTAAATATCAAAAAGCAAAAGGAAATTTTGCTCAACTCTGGAGTTCAGCATATTATATTGAATTGATAAATTCAATATATAAAAACAAAAAAGAAGAATAAATAAACAAAAAATAAAATCTAATTAACTAAATAGAATTTAAAAAATAAAATAAAAAATTATTCTTTATTTTTTAGACTCTAATCTTTTCTCTAAATCTCTCAACGCATTCATAAAATAAATATACGCATCATAAGGACTTTCATAACAACTAAAATACTTATGAACATCTCCATCATCCCAAAACTTAGTGCACATATAATAAAAATGATCTGAAGTAGTCAACTTTCTCCACTTTGAAATCATTTCCTCATCCCCTAAACTCTTAACATCTCCCTCCAAATTAAAAATTTCATAACAAGCTTCATCCTGCATTTTATTTCCAAGCCAAGCAGATAAATCTCTCTCTGAATCCGCCCAACTTAAATAATCTGGAACATCAATATCATCCCGCTTATCAAACCTATCAATAGCTTCACTCGGAGTTATAAAATTATTATCTGGATGTTTTAAAATTTCACTAGGTAAATGTTTCATAAATTCAAAAATTCCAGACTCCTCCCACTGATGTTCTCCAAAAGTTTCATAATCCATAAACAAATTAATTACCTCGCCAGACCCATTCAAATCATTAACCCAATTAGAAAATTTCTCAGTAGTTAAAGGAAAATCTCCCCACTCCTTATTTGAAAACCTAAAAGCAATATCATCTGACAACTTATAATTTTTTAACAATAACCCAATATTTCTATTTGACCCAGCTGGATGATACACAAAATTTGGACTTCTCCAATCTAAATACTTCTCCCAACCCTCAGCAACAATTCCCTTAAAACCTAATTCTTCAATAAAATGAGCTAAATCATTTCTATAAATTAATTCAGTATTTCTAAAAACTTGTGGAACATAATTAAAATGTTCTAAAACTTTTTGCCTATGCATCTCAACTTGCTGTTTAAATTCCTCCTTAGAATATAAAAAAGAAAGTGAATGATAATAAGTTTCAGACAAAAATTCAACACACCCAGTTTGAGCTAATTTTTTAAAACTCTCCAAAACATCAGGAGCATACTTTTCCATCTGTTCAATCGCAACACCAGAAATAGAAAATGCAATCTTAAAATCGCTATCATACTTTTTAATTAAATCAAGCAATAATTCATTCATTGGAAGATAACACTTATGTGCAACCTTTCTCATAATATCATAATTTAACTTATCATTAAAATAATTCTCCTCTGAACCAATATCAAAAATTTTATACTCCTTAACCCTAAAAGGTTGATGAACTTGAAAATAAAAACATAAACTTACCATAATACTACCTCACAAAAATTATTATAAAAGATTCTATTATCACTTAATAAAAATATTAATTTGTATATCATTTTAATAACCCCAAATATAAATCATGAAACTTATTAGCTGGAATTTCCCAATCAAAACAACTCATCTCACTAAACGCTAAAGTTCTCATATGAGAATGTAAATTATCATACCTTAACAAAGATAAAACTTTATGCGCCATCTCATCAACATCCCAAAAATCAACCTTAAAACAATTATTCAAAACCTCACTAATCCCTGATTGTCTAGAAATAATTGTCGGAGTCCCTAAAGCTACAGCCTCCAAAGGAACAATCCCAAAAGGTTCAGAAACTGAGGGCATAATAAATACATCTGCTCTTGAAAAAAACTCACAAGCTTCCTCTCTAGAATAACTTCCATGAAAATAAACATTTTTAGAAATCCCTAACTCAACCGCAAGTTCAATAATTTGTGACAACATATCACCTGACCCAATCATCACAAATTTAGTATCAGGTTCATACTCTAAAACTTTTTTAGCTGACTTTAAAAAATACTCTGGACCTTTTTGTAAAGTCATTCTCCCAGCAAACAAAACAACTTTCTCTTTTTTAACATCTTCATGAGTTAAAATTTCAGAACTTGAATCTAAATTATGTTCTAAATCTGAAATCCCTCCATTATGAATAACTTCAATTTTAGAACTATCAACACCATAGTCATTAATTAAACGACCACGAACAAAATTAGAAACACAAACTAACTTATCACACTTATCAAATCCTTCTTTCTCAATCTTAAAAACTTCAGGATGGCCTCCGGCACCACCAGTTTTATCTAACTCAGTAATATGAACATGATAAATAATTGGTTTCCCAGTTTTCTCCTTTAACAAAAGTGCAGCTGGGATTGTAGTCCAATCATGCGCATGAATTATATCAAAATCAGAATTCTCATAATGTGCTAAAACTCTTTGAGAATATAAATAAACTTCTGAAATTAAATTTTCTCCATAAATCTCCTTAATAGATTTAAAATCAGATTTTCCACACTGTTTCTCAAGTATTTTTGAAAAACGTTTAAGATACTCACTCGGACCATCATAAGCATAAAGCATACTCTCAAACTTACTAATAGAAATATTTTTTTTAGAAATTAACTTTTTATTTGCTGAACTCAAATTTAAATTTTCTGAAACTTTTTTATTCTCAGGCCCATAAGCCATAACATACTCAATTTCAACATCTGAAAAATTAGATAATGCTTTTGTTAACTCATAACAAACAATTCCAACTCCCCCCGCAAAAAACGGAGGAAATTCCCAACCTAGCATTAAAACTTTCATAATATACATACTTTGATAATCAAAGGTTTAAAAAATAAATTAGTAACCTATAAATAACTACACCCAAACTCAATAAGAATATAAAAATATAAAAAATCTAACGAATATAAAATAAATAAATAAATAAATAAAAAATAACTGAAATTAAAATGTGAAAAAATTAACTCAACCCACACAACTTATATTTATAAAATAAGTTATCTTCTTTAAATTTATATATAAATATTATAATAAAAGTTATAATAAATATCATAATAAAAATAATTAAAATATATAATTTAAACTTAAAAAAATAAAAAAAACTAATACACCTAAAACAAATAAATAAACTATAAAAAATGGTAATGGATAAAATAATCGTAAAAGGAGCAAGAGAACACAACTTAAAAAATATTAATGTTGAAATGCCAAGAGAAAAATTTATTGTAATCACAGGACTAAGTGGAAGTGGAAAATCAACCCTTGCCTTTGATACAATTTACGCAGAAGGACAAAGAAGATATGTTGAATCCTTAAGCGCCTATGCTAGACAATTTTTAGGACTAATGAACAAACCAGATTTAGACTCAATTGAAGGGTTATCTCCTGCAATCTCAATTGAACAAAAAACAACTTCAAAAAATCCAAGAAGTACAGTTGGAACAGTCACAGAAATCTACGACTACCTAAGACTTTTATTTGCAAGAGTTGGAACAAGTTATTGTCCAAAATGTGATACAGCAATCAAACCACAATCACAAGAAAATATTACAAACTTAATCTTACACGAAGAAGGTGAAAGAAAATTAATTCTAGCTCCAGTAATTCGTGGTGCAAAAGGAACTTATGAAAAATTATTTGAAGACCTAAAAAAAGAAGGATTCACAAAAGTTAGAATTGATGGAATTATTTACGATTTAGAATCAATCGAACAAGACTTAGAAAAACTTGAAAGATACGAAAAACACTGGATTGAAATTGTAATTGATAGAATTAAAATTAACGAGCAAGACAGACAAAGAATTTCAGACTCAGTTGAACAAGCAATTAAATTTGGAAAAGGAACTTTAATTATTTTAGACCACAATAAAAATCAAGAATTACTAAAACAATTTGGAACTAAAATTAAAGAAAAAGAATTAAAACAAATTCAAAGAGAAGCAGAAACAGTCTACTCAACATTTGGAGCCTGTCCAAATCACCCCGATGTTGTTTTCGAAGAACTAGAACCTAGAATGTTTTCATTCAATTCACCATTTGGAGCATGTGGTAACTGTTTAGGATTAGGACAAAAAATGACACTAAGTGAAGACTTAATGTTACCAGATAAAAATCTCTCAATTATGGATGGAGCAATTGCTCTCTATGGAAGATTAGACTTAAAATTCAGAGGTCAACAAATCGCAGCAGTAGGAAAAAAACACGGATTTGATGTATTTACACCAATTAAAGATATTAAACCTAAAGCTCTAAAAATATTAATTCACGGAGACCCAACACCAATTAAAGCAATTTGGTCAAACGGTGCAAACATGGACTTATCACAAGGATGGGAAGGACTTGTAACTCAAACTTTAAGACTATATAAACAATCTGAATCAGACAGTCGTAAAAAATTCTATGAAAAGTTTATGGAATCAGCACACTGTGAAACTTGTGATGGTAAAAGATTAAAAGATGTAGTATTAGGAGTAAAAATTGCTGGACAATCAATTATTGATACAACTGAAACCTCAATTGAAGACGCACTTAAATTTTTTCAAACTGTTGAAGAAAAATTAACAGAAAAAGAAAAATTTATTGCAAATCAAGTATTAAAAGAAATTGTTGATAGATTAACATTTCTAAATAATGTAGGATTAGGATATTTATCAATGAGTAGAAGTGCGGGAACATTAAGTGGTGGAGAAGCTCAAAGAATTAGACTTGCAACTCAAATTGGAAGTAATCTTATGGGAGTTCTATATATTTTAGACGAACCATCAATTGGTCTTCACCAAAGAGATAACTCTAAATTAATTGATACACTTCACAAACTTAGAGATGTTGGAAATACGTTAATTGTTGTTGAACACGATGAAGATACAATGAAAGCATCTGATTATTTAATTGACATTGGACCTGGTGCAGGAGTTCACGGAGGAAATATTGTAGCTGCTGGAACTCCTAAACAAGTAATGAAAAATCCTAAATCATTAACTGGAAAATATTTATCTGGAAAAATTAAAATTCAAAGATCAGAAAAACAAAGAGAACTTGGAGAAACAATTGATATTGTTGGAGCATCTGCAAATAATTTAAAAGATGTGAGTGTAGAAATTCCAACTAAAATTTTATGTGGAGTGACAGGAGTTTCTGGATCAGGAAAATCCTCTTTAATTAATCAAACACTAGTTCCAGCATTACAAAAAAACTTCAAACAAGTTCACAAAAAAATTGGAAAACATAAAAAGATTGGAATACCAAAAGCATTAGATAATGTAATTGTAATTAATCAAGACCCAATTGGAAGAACTCCAAGAAGTAATCCAGCTACATATATTAAAGTATTTGATGAAATTAGAAAAATATTTGCTCAAACTAAAATGTCAAAAGAACGTGGTTACAAAGAAGGAAGATTCTCCTTTAATGTAGCCGCTGGAAGATGTGAAACTTGTAATGGTGATGGAGAAATTAAAATTGAAATGAATTTTTTACCAGATGTTTATGTTAAATGTGATGAATGTCACGGTAAACGTTACAACAAAGATACTCTTGAAGTAACATACAAAGGAAAAGATATTTCAGAAGTTTTAGAAATGAGTGTTGAAGACGCAGTTCCATTCTTTGAAAACCACCCATCAATCCACAGAAAAGTAAGCACACTTCAAGAAGTAGGTTTAGGATATATTAGACTAGGACAACCATCAACTCAACTAAGTGGTGGAGAATCTCAAAGAATTAAACTAACTAAAGAATTAGCAAAATTCAAAAAAGGAAACACTGTATATATTTTAGACGAACCAACAACTGGACTACACTTTGAAGATGTTAAAAAATTACTTGCTGTAATGAATAAATTAGTAGATAAAGGAAACTCAATTATTGTAATTGAACACAATTTAGATGTAATTAAATGTTGTGATTACGTAATTGACATCGGACCTGAAGGTGGAGCAAAAGGAGGAGAAGTTGTAGCAACAGGAACACCTGAACAAATTTGTGAAAATAAAAAAAGTCATACTGGAAAATTTTTAAAAGAACTTCTCTAAATCGATATAATTGGCCAAGGTCCAATTTCTATTAATAATGGTTTGAAAAAATTAATTTTCAAAGAATTATTAAATTTAATCAATTATTTTAAATATTCAAACTATAATCATAATTTTCTAAAAACATAAATTATTTAAATAATAAAATCATTAAAACATAATAATGAAAAAAACAATCCAAAACTTAACTTTAACTACAATCATTGGTTTAAGCTCAATAAATTATGCTCACTCAGGAGAATTAATAAATAATATTAGAAGTTGTATAGATGATAGAGTTAATAATATAGAATTAAAACAATTTGAATTATCATCCAAAGAACAAGAGTATCTAGACAGTGGATTTCAATGGTATAATGGAGGATTTAACATTGAAGATAGAAAAAAAGTAATTAATATTACATCCCAACCTCCTACACCTAATTTAATTTCAAAACTATTAGAAATTTCAAATCAATCAAATTCAATAAATAACCATATTGAAAAAAGTGTAAAAGAATGTACAAAAGGATATTCAAAAAAACAATTTCAAGAAGAATTTAAAACAAAAGATGAAATGAAAAAATTTGGAAAAGAATTAAAAAATATTCATTATAGATTTGAAAATTCATATAAACAAGGAGCATCAGCAGGAATTCTTTTAGGATTTTATTTAAATTATAATTCTCAAGTAATTCAACAAAGTAAAGAAAGAAAAATCCCTCAAAGAAGTAAAATAATATTGAACTATTTCCAAAAACCACTCTCAAATTATTATTTAAATATGGATGTTGGAAATAACTTCAACAAAGTTATGAATAATACAGAATACAATTTAAATAACATAAAACCAATTATCAACCAATAAATAAATAAATAAATTGAAAAATAAAAATATTTATTTTTTAGAAATAACTTTTTTCTTTTTACTGCTAGATTTATTTAAATCTTTTAAAATATCTACTCTAAAAATTAATAATAAAATACCAAAAATAGTTCCAAATGGAATATTTATTAAACTTAAAATAATAATTACTAAACTTAAATTTTTACAAAATATATTATTATAATGATATTGAACCAAAACATAAATTTTCAAAATTGGATAAATAATAACTAAAAATAATAAAATACAAATAACATAAAAGAAAAAATATTCATACCATAAACTCAAATCAGAAAATATATCTGTAACTCCTCCTAATAAAGCAACAATTAAAATAACTACAAATATGTAAAAAATACTTGAAATTATAGAAAAAATACTTGAAATTAATAAAGTTAAATTAAACTTGTTTTTAACATCCATAAAATATAAATAAAAATATTACTTATATAATTTTCTTAAAAATTAAAATAATAAAATTATTATTTATTAATTTTCATTGTGCAAGCTTCACACAAATGCTTCTCATCTAATGTCTTAAATGGAACATTTAAATCAATCCCACACTCACAACATTTAAAATTTTTTTCCTCTGTCATTGTAGATATAATATACTCTTTTAATTATATAAATTTAAAGTTGAAAATATTGAAAAAAAATAATTAATAGTATCAATTTTTAAAAATAAAAATCAATCCAATTTTCCCTCATAACCAGAACTAACAATAAAATTACCAACACGCTTAGCTTTTTCTTTTAAAATTGGTAAATAATCTGGATCTGAATACTCCTGAGCAAGTTTAGAATTTTCTAAAAACATTTCCCAACCAGCCTGTTGATTAATTTGAGTAGTCTTCAAACAATCTACTAAAATTTCTCTTTGAACTTCTAACTGAGTATAACAATTATCTAAATCAATACAAAAATTATCAGAACTAATATCTCCAGCTAAATAAGCTATTTTTTCCATCTCAAACATAATTAAATCCTTATCATCTGCAAAATAATTATGTAAACCTAACTCCACCTCATAACAACAAATCTTAGCATAAACTGCTTTTAAACCATCAAAATAATCTAAATCATCTTTTGTTGCAACATTAAACCCATCTAATAATAATAAAGATTTTTCTAAATTTTCATTTTCCAACTCAAAATTCATACCTGCATTTGGGTTTACTAAATACTCTAAATTTGACTTTTTATTTTTAAACCTAGGAAAAGCTAAATCAACTAAATCAAGAGGCATAACCTCACAATCCTTAATTGGTCCCCATTCCTCTAAATCATCTAAACATAACGAACCTAAATAATCTAAATTTTTTTCACAAATATCATTACTCAAATTTAATCCCATACTCAAATATGGATTTTTAAATTTATAAACATTTCTAAATTTAATATTATTCAATATATAAGTTTTAAACCTAAAACCCACATAACTATCCATAACTAAAGTTAAGAATACAATTTTATAGTTAAAAAAAGAATTTATAAAAATAAAAATAAATAAATTAATACATGGTAAAAGAAACAAAAAAATCAAAAGATAATTTTTGTCCTTATGGGATGTTAATAGCAAGAATCTTAATTGTGGGAATTTTTGCAATGAGCGCATTTGGAAAAATCACTGGATTTAGTGGATCCGCTGGATACGCAGCATCAAGTTGGATGCCATTACCCGGAGAACTATTAATTGTAGCTGCAATTTTAATGGAACTATTTGGAGTTGTATCTATTTTATCCGGATGGAAATTCAGAGAGGGAGCTTTAGTATTAGTATTTTACACATTTATGGCAAACATCATGTTTCATATCGGTGATGGTCAAATGATGGCATTTTTAAAAAATAGTGCAATCATTGGAGGTCTAATTGCATTAAGTATGTTAAAACCTGGAAAATTTTCAATTTCCAAAGAATAAAAATAATTTAATAAATTATTTTTTTAAAAATAAATAAATCTCAAAACTAATTAACTTTCATAAAACTTAAAATTATTCTTTCCTGAATGTTTAGCCTGATACATTGCATGATCCGCCGTTTCAATCAAACTCTCCTTACAAAAATCTAATTTTGGATTTGGAAGACAACTAACTCCAATTGAAATACCCAAATTATAAGGTTTAAACCCTTCAATATTTATTGGTGAATTAATACTTGAGATAATCCTTTTAGACACAATTTCACAAGCATTTAACAAAGATTGTTGAGTTCTAAACCCACTCACACAATAAACAAATTCATCCCCTCCAAATCTACCAATTAAATCTCCAGACCTCGCTGTTTGCTTAAACCTATTAGCAGCCTCAACTAAAAGTTTATCTCCATAAGAATGACCAATTGTATCATTAGCCATTTTAAATCCATCTAAATCCATAAATAAAAGACCAACAAATTCCCCTAAATCCTCAGATTTTTCTAAAACTTTATCAAAATTATACTCAAAATAAAATCTATTATGTAACCCAGTTAAATCATCAAACTTAGCTTTCCTATCTAAATTTTTAAGTTCAGTAATATCTTTTTTAACACTATAAAAACCAAGTAAAGAACCATCACCTGAAATCATTGGAGTTACAATTGTTCTTTCATCAAAAACCTTACCATCAAAAGTTCTATTAATTAAATCTCCTTCCCAAACTTGTTTTCTTTTTAAATTCTCCCACATATCGGAAATAACTTCAGGCGAATTTAACCCTCTTCTTGAAAATTCAATATTTTGACCAATTAACTTAGATTTATCCCAACCAGACAAATTTAAATAAGACTTATTACAATCAACAATATTACCTAAAACATCTAAAACAACTATTGCCTCAGGATTTGTTTGAAAAATATAATCTTGATAACTAGAATACTCTGGCCCATAATTTCCATTTAATAACATTTCAAGACTTGGATTTTTCATTTTAAAATTAAAATATAATTATAAACATCAATAACACTATTTAAAAGTTACGAAAAATAAGCCAATTCAAATAATATTTTCAGAATATGTAACTACTATATTGAAATAATTTATAAATAGAAATAAATATTATTAATTTAAAGTGAATAAACTAATGAAAAATATTGGGCTTGTAAGTCTGATAACTATATCAACTCAAGGTTGTATACAAGAAGAAAAAAAACCTAACAAACAAAATCAACAAATATCAAATTATACAACTTGTGTTAGACAAATACACAATACTGCTGCTAATAAATTTGACCCAATTATTCAACCTCAAGATAAAAAAACTTTAGAACTTTTCCTAAGAGTTAAAAAAAATGCACTAAGTAATAAAAATTTATACATTGGAGGAAACTCAATTGAAAGAATTGAAGAATTTAAAGATTTATTAAGTGATAACATTGATATTACTCAACAAACCTCAGATTTTATATTTGAAGAATTAGAAAAATGTAAAACTTATTATAAATCAAAAGACCCAACAAACCAAAACACAAGACAATTCGCAATTAATTTAGGTAATATCTACAATGAAAAAAATCAAACATATAAAAAAATGTTAGACTATTTCACAAATAGAAGAGGACTTGAATATTAATTTAAAAATTAAAATAATAATTTAATTATTTTTTAAATAATTAAAATTCAAAAGAAACTTTTTCTTCTTCCTTTGTTTCTAAATCTCTAATTGTATAAACACCAGCTTCAACATCCTTTTTACCCAAAATAACTAACTTTTTAGCTGTAACATACTCACTATAACTAAAAGCCTTCTTTAACTTACAATCATAACAAACCTCAGTTTTCTCACCAGCCAACCTAATAGACTTTGCAATCTTTTGAGCAGCACCAACTAACTCAACATCCAAAGGAGCAACCACAACCTCAGTTAAAGAAACTTCTTTATTATCCTTCTCAGCTAAACAAGCAGCAATAGGAACTAACCCAAAACTCACACCAAACGCAGGATACTCTTTCCCATCACCAGCATAATCACCAATAACCTTATCATATCTACCACCTGAACCAATAGAAGAAGTAACTTTCTTAGACTTATCATACATCTCCCAAATATTCCCCGTATAAACATTTAATCCTCTAGCCATTGAAAAATTAATTCTATACTCAACACCAAAAGAATCTAAACCATTAACTAAAGTTTCAAGTTCACAAATCCCAAGTAATAAAGTTTCATTTGTAGCCTTTAACTTAATTTCATCAAAAGTTTTAACCTCTAAAATTTCAATAGCTTTCGCAGCTTCACTTTGAGATAACCCTTTCCCAGCAATCTCATCTAAAACAGCATCCTTTCCAATTTTCTTTAACTTATCAACTGATAAAATCAAACTCTCCAATTCTTTCTCATCAAACCCAAACTGTAAAAAAGCACCTTGTAAAATTTTATTATTATTAATTTCTAAAACACTATCAATCCCTAATTCAGAATAAGTAGAATAAAACATATCAAGAGTCTCAGCCTCAGCATCCTGTCCAGTTAAACCAACAACATCAGCATCACACTGAATAAACTCTCTTTGACGTCCAACCTTAATTGGGCCATCACGAAAAACCTTCGCCATAGCATATCTTTTAAAAGGTAACTTTAACTGTTTAACTGATGAAACATACCTACACATAGGAACAGTTAAATCATAACGTAAACCTAAACTTCTCTCCCCTCTATCAGATAATCTATAAATTTCTCCAACAATCTCAGAATCCTCATCATACTTTCCAGCAAGAGTTTCAAAATACTCTAAAACTGGCGTATCAAAAGGTCTAAAACCAAATAACTCAAAATTCTTTCGAATTGTATCCATAATTTTATTTAATTTAATTTGTGTCTCAGGAGTTGAATCAAAACAACCCTTAACTACTTCGTAATTTGTCATAACAAAAAATAAGAAAATATTATTTATAAATATGTGTTAAAAATTAAAAGAAAAAGAAAAAAGAAAAAAAATTAACCTTGTGAAATATGTTGGACTAATCCCAAATTATTTGAAATCTCAAAAATAAAAACATTATAATTTGTATCAGTATCCCACCCAGTAACATTTGAAGAAATATCTACAACAATTTCATCTATCCCCATCTTACCTAAAGCAGCTAATCCTCCTGACTGATATCCAAAAAATAAATTATTTTTATAAACATAAAAATCATCAGGATAACTCCCTGAACTTCCTGGCTCCAAATCACTTGTTAAACTAATATTAGTTCCATCAAAAGAATATAATTCATAACTTGTAGATCCATTAGATGCTTTAAAATAAATTTTGTTATTAAAATTAATTAAACTACTAGGATATGAACTACTCGAACCAGGGTTTAAATCTTGAATTAAATTCATAGTTGAACCATCAAATTTATATAATTCTTTTCCATTAGTCCCATCATTTGCCACAAAATATAAATCCCCATTAAATATTGTTAAATCGCTAGGACTACTACCAGAACCCCCAGGGTATAAATTATTAACTAAACTTACAGTATTTCCATCAAATTTATATAATTCATATCCATTAGTTCCATCATTAGCTGAGAAATATAAATCTCCATTAAAAACTTTTAAACTTGAAGGATTACTATGACCTGGACCAGAATTAATATCAGAAACTAAACTTACTGTTGTTCCGTTAAATTTGTATAATTCTCTCCCACTATTACCATCATTAGCTCTAAAATATAAATCTCCATTATACTCTTCAAAATTTTCTGGAGAACCATGTGATGCTCCCGCACTAATCTCATTCACTAAACTTACTGAAGTCCCATCAAATTTAAATAATTCTTCCCCTGTCGTTCCATTATTTGCTCCAAAATATAAATCGCCCCCATATTGATACTGTCTTAATGGATTTGAATCTCCTACTCCTGAATTAATATCTTCAACTAAATTTGTAGTAGTTCCATCATACACATATAATTCATTTCCAACTAATCCTCCATTAATAGAAGAAAAATAAAATTTATTATTATACACATTATCTTGTGTAAAATAATCATAAGTATTCGTATTTCCAATATTAAAATATTTCACATCCGTAGTAACTGAAAAAACATTACTACTTGAACCACCACTTCCAGAAACATCTCCATTAACAAATTTATAACTCTCAAAAATCCCATCATCTGTAACAACAACAATATTTGCTGAACCCGAAACATTTTCTAAACAACTAGAAATATTAACTGAATCTAAACCAGACACACTCCCATTAAAATTACAATCAACATCATTAATTTTAATAGAATTAATAGAAGA
>AYRE01000044.1_pt1 | contig 17649 bp, 21 predicted proteins | sample 183791 | NCBI WGS metagenome assembly AYRE01 (sample SAMN02391470, study PRJNA226580) | bioreactor metagenome | isolation source: day 6 sample from continuous culture bioreactor with low C:N ratio... | place: Germany: Bremen | reverse complement strand
CCAATAATTCCAGCACTTCTTGGGAAGACTCTATCATCTCCTCTATTATAAAATACTACTCTATCATTTTCATCAACATATGTAATATCTACTGGTAAGAATTTAAAGATAAAGTTAACTTGTTCAGGAGTTAAATATCCTTCATCATAATGCGTTCTATCATCTAAAGAGAAAGGTAGTTTTCTTTTCTTTTTATCTTGACTTGGATGAATATACTCTTCTTCTGTCATCTCTGGATATCTAACCGGTGGTGTTGCAAACATCCAACCAATCTCACTATCTCCTTCATACATCTCTTTCCAGTCATCTTCACTTAACATTGTTAACGCATTAGGAAGTAATCTACCTTCTTCTACTTGCATTAGATGTGATAAACTGTTGTATAAGTTCATAGCATCGTTTAATAAGTTATCTAAGTTCTTCTCTTCAACTTGTTTTCTAACATATTTAATCTCTTCTCTAATTTGATCATGGAATGCCCACATCCCTTGACTAGGATTTGTCCATCCATATTTTTCTAAGTATGGGAAAAGTTGATTTTCTTTTCTTGCGAAGTGTTTTTCAACTTCACATAGTTGATTGAAGATATTATAAAAAGCTTGGAAGTCTTCATTTATATCAGTTTGGAATAGTTCTTTAAATAAGTTTTTGATTAGAAAATTTTCTTCAATATATACCCTAACTGGGTGTCCTTGAGGAAAATTATCTATATTATTAGCTAAATCATGCATAGTTAGTTAAATCCCTTTTTTATTAGAAATATAACTAAATGAGGATTATTTACCATGATGTTAATCAATAATTTTATTGATTGTTTTTTATTCTTTTTATTAATTACTTCTTATTTGGATAATCATATGAAATTAGTTTTGCATTCTCTTTTGATATATCTATCCATGAATCACAATTAAATTCAACTTCAACAATTCCACCCATAGCTATTTTTTCTTTTAATCCAACTAGTGTTATTGCTAATGCAGTTAAAGAAGGGTTATGTGCTATTAGAATCATGGTATCAACTGTATCAAAAGTATAAGTGATTGTTTCTATTAATTCATTAACATAAGCCATATACAATACTTCATTATACATAATCGATTTATTATAATTTAATGCTGCTGCAAATATTTCCGATGTCTCTTTTGTTCTTTTTGCAGGACTTGATACAATCAAATCTGCTTTAATACCTTTTGCTGCTAATCTTTGTGCCATTAATTTTGCATCATCTATTCCAGATTGACTTAATGCTCTATCATAATCATCTTGATCTAACTGCTCTAACTCTTTTAATGCGTGTCTTACGATATACAATTTTTTCATTTACATCTCTTCATAATATATATAGTATTGATTTTAGAAAAACTTTGCTTTCTTTGTTATAAAAAAATATTAATCTTGTAAATAATCCATAGTGATGTGTACTTTTTACAAGATTTAGTTATTTTTTTATTAAATTATTTTATTTAATACAAATAATATAGTAAATCCCAAAGAAAGGCTTTATTTAATTTAAAATAATGTTAGAATAATTTTTATACTAAATTTACTAACTTTTTTGGGTATTCAAAGCAAAGGAGTTTTCCATTTTCTTTATTTATCTCAACCCAGCTATTACAAGCAAATTCAAGACCTAATACCCCAGATGTTGGAATGTTTTCATCAAAGCCAATTAAATCATATGCAATAATGTTCAAAGATGGATTATGTCCAAGTATGAATATTGTGTTATGCCTATCATTAACATTTAAAATTAATTCTAAAATATCATTATAGTTTGCATCATACAACTTATTTTTAAATTTAATTTTCTCTTTATTAAAGTTTAGTTTATTGGCTATTTTAATTGAAGTCTTTTTTGCTCTTTTTGCAGGGCTTGAAAAAAATACATCAGGATATATGTTTTCATCTTTAAAGTATTGACCCATTAAAGGAGCATTTTTCTTACCTCTTTTATTTAGGGGTCTATCAAAATCATCTAAAAGGAAATCAGACCAATCTGATTTTGCGTGTCTTATAAAATATACTCTTTTCATAGTTAATCCTTGAATTGATATTTTATTATAACTTTTTGAATAACTTTTTTAAATACTAAATTAAACAAATTAGTAAAATTTTATTTAAGATTCATTATTTATTTTTTGATAGAATAAAGAATAAGGAGTTTTCATGGAACAAATCAAAACAGTTTTTTTTCTTTCTTTGCTTACTGTACTTTTTGTATTTATAGGTTTTTCTTTTGGAGGAAGCTCTGGAATGCTTATTGCTTTTTTAATAGCTTTAGGAATAAACTTTTATGCTTATTATTACTCAGACCAACAAGTATTAAGACAATATGATGCAACATTAATAGAAGACAGGCGACACCCCGTTTATAGAATTACTGAGAAGCTTGTGCAAAAAGCAAACTTACCAATGCCAAGTGTTTATTTAATACCGGATCATACTCCTAATGCTTTTGCTACTGGAAGGAACTATGAACATGCTGCAGTTGCAGTTACAATGGGTTTATATGAACTTTTAAATGAAAAAGAATTAGAAGGTGTTATTGCCCATGAGTTATCTCATATAAAACATTATGATATTTTGATAGGAACAATTGCTGCAGTTTTTGCAGGAGCAATTGCTATGATTGCTAATATCATGCAGTTTGGGGCAATATTTGGAAGTAATAGACAAAATGGAAATCCTATTGTAATGATTATAATGGCTATTATATTACCAATTGCAGCATCTATTATTCAAATGTCTGTTAGTAGAAGTAGAGAGTTTATGGCTGATGAGGGAGCTGCTAGGATGACTGGTGACGCTGTAGGATTACAAAACGCATTATCTAAATTAGAGAACTATGCAAAAAGAGGGCAAATTCATAATGCAAGTGAACAAACTGCACATATGTTTATAATAAACCCATTCTCGGGAATGCAATCATCATTTGGGAATTTATTTAGAACACACCCCACAACGGAAGATAGAATTGCTAGATTAGAAGAATTAAAAGGGGAATTATAATCATGGAACAAAGTAGTATAGATGTAATTTTATCAGTGGCATTTATTGTTGCTGTTATATCATTTATTTTTTTTAAATTTATTTTGCCTTTTATTAATAAAAAGTACTAAAAATCAAGCAAAAAAAAAGCATCCCTTAACCAAAGAGATGCTTATAAATGGAATTATATATAAAAAAGTTTAAAGTAATCTTTATTTACTATAAACCTTTTTTACATTTTCCATTTTAGAACTCATATTAAGTAATGCCATATCAGCTAAAACTAAAGACATCATTGATTCAGCAACAACTGAACCTCTAACTGCAACACAAGGATCATGTCTTCCTTTTAATGAACAATCAACTTCATTGTTGTGAATATCTACTGTCTCTTGTTCTATAAAAATAGATGGAGTTGATTTAAAATACACTTTTACATTAATATCATCTCCATTTGAAATACCACCTAGTATTCCCCCTGAATGATTTGTTTTAAATCCATCTTTTCTAATTTGGTCATTATTATCATAACCTTTTACTCTAGATGAAAGTGTACCATCTCCAATTTCAACTGCTTTAACTGCATTAATACTCATCATTGCATTTGCAATTTGAGAATCAAGTTTGAAATATAAAGGTTCACCTAATCCAATAGGTGCATTTTTAACATTTACTAATGCTACTCCACCAACTGAATTATGTTTATTTTTAGCCGCAAGAATTGCGTCCTTTTGAGCTTGTTCAACTTCTAAATCAAGAGCAAAAATTTCAGAATTACTTACTTTTGTAAAGTCATAGTTTTTAGCTTCAATCCCATCAATTTCGCAAATACCACTTTGTACTTCAATATTAAGTTCTTTTAGCATTAATTTTGCAATAGCTCCAGCTGCAACTCTTGCTGCTGTTTCTCTAGCACTTGATCTTCCACCACCTCTATAGTCTCTTGTTCCATATTTATTAAAATATGTAAAATCAGCATGACCAGGTCTAAAAAGATCTTTTACATTTGTGTAATCTTTTGATTTTTGGTTTTCATTAAAGATTACCATTGAAATTGGTGTACCTGTTGTAATTCCTTCAAATACTCCTGAAAGAATTTCAACTTTATCACCTTCTTTTCTAGATGTTGCGTATTTATTTTGTCCTGGTTTTCTTCTATCCATTTCACTTTGAATAAATTCTTCATCAATAGTAATTCCAGCAGGAACTCCATCCACGATACAACCTAAAGCTTTTCCATGAGATTCACCAAAAGTAGTAAATTTAAATCTATGACCAAAAGTATTCATTAATTACTTCCTTTCAACTTATCAATAGCAATTTTAGCAACAGCTTGTTGTGCTAATTTTTTACTTTTGCCTTTTGCTTTTCCATAAGTATCTCCATCAATCCAAATTGATACTTCAAACTCTTTTTTATGGTCAGGCCCAAAAGAACCTTCAATTCTGTATTCTGGAATAGAACCAAATCTAGCTTGTGTGATCTCTTGTAAAGCAGTTTTGTAATCAGAGAATAGTACATCTAAGTTAATTTGATCATATGACGTTTCTAATAATTCTAAAATTATTGGTTTTAATACTTCAAGACCAGACTCTAAATAAATAGCACCCATAATTGCTTCAAATGCATCTGAAAGAATAGAGGCTTTGCTTCTACCTTTGTTTCGCTCTTCTGCTGTTGATATAAATATATAGTTACCTAGTTTAATTTCATTTGCTAACTTTGTAAAACCAGTTTCATTTACTAGTGAAGCTCTTATCTTTGATAATTCACCTTCATTTGATTTTGGAAACTTTAAGAATAAATATTCTCCAACAATTAAGTTTAAAACTGCATCACCTAAAAACTCAAGCCTTTCATTATTATAAGGCTTTTTAAAACTTTTGTGAGTAAGTGCTTCGATTATCAGATTTTTATCGTTAAACTGATAACCCAAACACTTTTCTAATTTTGAGTAATCACTCATCTTTGACATTCCTTTTAGAAAATTATTATTTTATTATTGAACTTGCAAGTATAGCACATCTTTTATTATGCACATAGCTAGTAAGAAATTTCAATAAAATTGATGTTATTTTTGTGTTGTTTTGAAACTACCAAATATTTATAACATAATTTTTTTAAACTAATCTTATTGTAAAGATTGATTTTCACTATCAAATCCCTTTGATAAATTATGTTTAACATTAAAAGTTAAAATATTGTGACAGTGCGGACATCTTGTATCATAAACAGGATGTACATGTTTACATGAAGAACATATAAATTCAAAATCTAATGTAGCATTAGTTTTATGTTCATGTTTGTTAACTGCAATTAATATATCGAAGACAAAATCATCACTATGTTTAATATTGTCTAGATAACCTTTTGCATTGAATAATTCTACTAACAAATTGTTACCTTCAACTTTGTCAAAATCAATATCATCGAAATTTAAATACCACATTAAATCAAGAAAAGCTCTTGTATCAAACTCTTCAACATGTTCCCAAAAAAATGGTTTATTAAATTGTAATAAGAATTCAGCAAATAATCTTTGAATATCTGGATTAGTTTTAAATATGCCATATAGTAGTTCACTTCTTTTTTCATAAGAATAAACAGGATCATTTAAGATAATTAAAGCATCTAAATATACTTTATCTTTTGACATGTCTTTGTTTAATTCTTCTAAACAAGTAGTTACTTCTTTTGCTTTTTGGAATTCTTTTAATTTTTCGTGAATAATTAAAAGATATGTTAATGCTTTTTGGTTTCGAGGTGAGAATTTTAATATTCTTAAAAATATCTCTTTTGATCTTTGAAGGAAACCACCTTTAAAATATGTAGTTCCAAGTAATTCAAGAAGTTCTTCTTTTTTTACTCTGTCACTTACATGTTCAAGTAAGGTAAGATATACTGAAATAGCTTTGTTATAATCACCTTTATGTAAAAAAGATGAGGCTAATAAAAGAATAGAATCAAAAGGTAAATTATATGTTTTATATAAATGTACATAATCTTCTTCTTTTAATTTACCCAGCTCAAATCTGTGTGATAGTTTTCTATAATCTTTTCTTGCAAGTCTTTCTTTATAAACTCCGTAAGAATAGGTAAAGAATGATATTAAAAAGATTAATGCTGCAAGTATAATTAATCCAAAAAGCGGATCTCTATACTCTAAAACTATGTTATCCAATATATACCTTTTATTTGGCTTCAAATTAAGGAAATATATTATCATAAAAGTTCCTATAAAATAATAAAAGAGTATAATAGATACATGATAAAAAAAGAATCGATCGATAATCTTAAAAACCATCTAGATGTAGTAGATGTAGTCTCACAATTTATAGAAGTAAAAAAATCAGGAGCTAACTTTAAAGCTTGTTGTCCTTTCCACGGGGAAGATACACCATCTTTTGTTGTAAGTCCTTCTAAGCAAATATACCATTGTTTTGGATGTGGAGTTGGTGGAGATTCTATAAAGTTCGTAATGGAATATGAAAAACTTTCTTATCCTGAAACATTAGAAAAATTAGCCTCAATGTATAATGTAACTTTAGAATATGATAATTCTAATCAAAAAAAACAAGATATCCGAGTTCTTGAAGATATAAATAAATATTACCAAAAATTGTATGTGAATAATAATACAGCAAAAGAGTATATAAGAAGCAGAGGAATTTCTGAATTTTCAATAGAGAAATTTGAAATTGGATATGCTCCTAAATCTTACGATACTATTAATTATTTAAAATCTAATCATTATAACTTAAATGAAGCCATTGAACTTGGTGTAATTGATAATGGTCAAAATGGTCTATATTCAAGATTTATAGAAAGAATTACTTTCCCTATTTATGGAATAAATGGAAAAATGGTTGGTTTTGGTGGTAGAACTATCACAGGGCATAATGCTAAGTATATTAATTCCCCTCAAACAAAATTATTTAATAAGTCTAGACTTTTATATGGTTACAATCTTGCAAAAGAGAATATCTATAAAAAAGATCAGTTAATTGTGTGTGAAGGTTATTTGGACGTAATTATGCTTCATCAAGCAGGGTTTAATACAGCAGTTGCCACCTTAGGTACTGCTTTAACTCAAGATCACCTACCTTTAGTAAGACGTGGTGAACCAAAAGTTATCTTAGCTTATGATGGGGATAAGCCTGGGCTTGCTGCCGCTTTTAAAGCTTCTGTTATGTTATCACAGAGTGAATTTGAAGGTGGAGTTGTAATTTTTGGTGAAGGACTAGATCCTGCTGATATGGTTAAAAGTGGAAGAGTAGAAGAATTAAATTCTATGTTTAATACACCTATGGCCTTTATTCCTTATGCAATAGATTATATTATTTCAAAATATGAAATAAACAATCCAAGCCAAAAACAAAAAGCGTTAATTGAATCAAACGATTATTTAAAATCATTAGGTGCAATTTATCAAGATGAATATAAAAGATATATTGCTCAAAAATTGAATGTAAGAGAAAATTTAGTAAAAGTCTCTTCTGATAATGCAAGACCTATGGAAGTTAATTTATCAAAAGTTAATATCCAAGAATTATGTATTATAAAAGCAATTTTAGAAAAACCTCAAAGATTAGATGCCGTTTTAGATATTGTGGATCCTTCTATGTTTGAAATTCATCAAAATGAATTTCAATTGGTTTTAAATGATATTGAAAATATCTCATTAAATGCAATAGTATTAAATGAAAAATTAGAAGATTATGATGATGATAGACTAAATCAAGAGTTATTAGTACTGTTATATAAGTTTTATTCAAATAAACTTACGGCAATATCTTACGATAGAACTCTTGAGTTCAAACAAAAAGCAAATTTACTTAGAAAAATTAAAGATAACATTTACCAATTAAAACAAGGTAAATTAGTAAGTTATAATTTATAACTAATTTAAAAAATTTATTTTTTTTGTAGATTACTTTCTGTAAAATTCATAAAAAAGTAATAAACTTTATAAGGAAAAGATAATGAAATTAATTCAAAGTGATAATTTACCAGCAGCAATTGGGCCTTATTCTCCCGCTGTAAAAGTAAATGGAATGATTTATACATCTGCGCAAGTACCAGTAACTTTAGATGGAACTATTGTTGAAAGAGATATTAAAATTCAAACTAGACAAGTTCTTGCAAACTTAAGAACTTTACTTGAAGATGCTGAAAGTGGAATGGAAAATGTTGTTAAAGTTTCTATTTTTTTAGAAAATATAGAAGATTTTGGTGTAGTTAATGTATTATTCGCTGAAGCTTTTGGTGATCATAAGCCTGCACGAAGTACAATTGCAGCCAAAGGATTACCTAAAAATTCTTTAATTATGATAGATGCAATGGCAACTGCCAGCGATTATCATTAAAAAAGCTTAGACTTAAACAAGGTTTAAAGTATTATTAGATAGTATTCACGTTCGAAAAATAAAGTTAGCATGATTTTGACAACAAGAAGTAATCATATAGAACTTAATACTAGAGGAAGAAAAATGTACGCAATTATTAAATGTGGTGGAAAACAATATAAAGTGACTGAGGGTGATATCTTAGACATCGATTATACTGGTAAAACTGCTAAAGAAGCTTTAGAAATTACTGACGTTTTAGCTATCAACGATGGTGAATTAAAAACTGGTGAAGCTGTAGCATCTGCAACAGTACAAGCTGAAGTAGTTTTAGATGGTACAGGTGTAAATAGAGATAGAAAAGTTATCATTTACAAAAAAAGAAGAAGAAAAGATTCTAAGTTAAAAAGAGGTTTCAGAAAAAGCTTCACTAAAATTAGAATTACTAAAATCGCTGCATAAGCATAGAACTTAAGGAGATAAAGTATGGCTCATAAGAAAGGTCAAGGATCTACTCAAAATAATAGAGATTCAGCTGGTAAAAGATTAGGCGTTAAAAAATATGGTGGAGAAGCTGTAAGAGCTGGTAACATTATTATTAGACAAAGAGGTACTAAAGTTCACGTTGGTGCAAACGTTGGTATTGGTAAAGATCATACAATTTATTCTTTAATTGACGGAGTTGTAAAATTCGAAGTTAAAGATAAAAAAAGAAAAAAAGTTTCTGTTTACGCTTCGTAATCAAGAATACTTTTTGTTTCTTAAAGGGTGTATGGCTTTTGCCTGCACCCTTTTTTTATATATATACAATAGTGAAAAATAGAAAGTTAATAAATATAATTGATTTTTTATTTTTCACATAAATAGAGGAAATAATATGTTTATAGATAGCGCTAGGTTTAGTGTTTCTTCTGGAAAAGGTGGGCAAGGTTGTGCATCATTCAGAAGAGAAAAGTTCGTTGTAAAGGGTGGACCTGACGGTGGAGATGGTGGAAAAGGTGGAGATGTTTACTTTTTAGTAGATAACAATACTGATACACTTTCTAACTACAAAGGTAGAAAAGTTTTTAGAGCAGATAATGGAAAACAAGGTATGGCTTCAAGAATGACTGGTAAGTCAGCTGAGCCATTAGTACTAATTGTACCTCCAGGAACACAAGTTTTAGATGATGATACAGGTGAGGTTTTACATGATTTAATTCACGAAGGTGAAAAAATCAAGTTTATTGAAGGTGGAAAAGGTGGATTAGGAAACGTTCACTTTAAAAACTCAAGAAACCAAAGACCAACTTATTTCCAACCAGGGCTTCCAGGTGAAACTAAAAATATTAGATTAGAATTAAAATTAATTGCAGATGTTGGTTTAGTTGGGTATCCAAATGTTGGTAAATCAACATTAATTTCTACTACATCTAATGCAAATCCTGAAATTGCTAACTATGAATTTACTACTTTAACTCCTAAATTAGGTGTTGTTGAAGTTGGTGATTATAATTCATTTGTAATGGCTGATATTCCAGGAATTATTGATGGTGCTGCTGATGGTAGAGGATTAGGTTTAGAGTTCTTAAAACATATTGAAAGAACTAAAACTCTTTTATTTATGGTTGATGTTGCTAACTATAGAACAATGATTGATCAATATAGAGTATTAAAAGAAGAAGTTGCTAAATTCTCTGGAGAATTAGCAGGTAGAAACTTTGCAATTGCTTTAAGTAAAGTAGATGGTTATTATGGTGAAGATTTAGATGCTGATATTAGACAATTTATTGCTGATATTGGATTAGAAGTTACAGGAGAAAATGAATTTGGATTTGATAAAAACTATCCATATTATGTTCAAGACTTAACTTATAATAAATTTGACAATGAAAAACCATTTTTTGTATTACCTGTATCTTCTGTAACTAGAAAAAACGTTAAATCTATTACTTTTGCACTTTATAAATTATTGGAACAAGGTAAATGAAACGACTAGTAATAAAAGTTGGAACTGCTGTATTAACGCAAGATGGACAATTAGCACTTGAGAGATTAAGTGCTTTAGTTGATTTAATTGCTAAGCTTAAAAATGAAAAGAAGTATGAAGTAATTCTAGTAAGTTCTGGTGCCGTAGGCGCTGGATTTACATCTTTGAATTTAGATAAAAAACAAATTGCAAATAGACAAGCTTTAGCTGCAATTGGACAACCACTTTTATTAAAGAACTACAAAAAAAGATTTAAAGAGCATAGTATTACTTGTGCTCAAATGCTTTTAATTGCTGATGATTTTGACTCAAGAAAAAGAACAAAAAATGCTCAAGATGTTATGGAAATATTATTAGAGAATAATGTACTTCCTATTATCAATGAAAATGATGTAATCGCAAATGATGAATTACTATTTGGTGATAATGATCAATTAGCTGCTCATGTTGCTTTTCATTTTAAAGCTGACATGTTAGCAATACTTTCTGACATAGATGGTTATTACAATAAGAATCCTAGAGAACATGATGATGCAGTTATGAAAAAAGAAGTATCTTTTATTAGTGAAGATGAACTTCAAATGAAACATACAGCTAACTCAGAATTTGCAACAGGTGGAATAGTAACGAAACTAAAAGCTGCGGAATTTTTAATGAACAACAATATCCCAATGTATATGTCATCAGGTTTTGATTTGACAAATGCTTATGATTTCTTAGTTGATGAAAATCATAACTCTGGTACAGTATTTAAAGCAAAAAATTAACAACACTACTAAGGACAATTAATGAGTAAAAAAATTCTTTTTATGGGAACGCCTGATTATGCTACTACAATTTTTGAGGAGCTATTAAATAGTTCTTATGAGTTAGTAGGATTATTTACTCAACCTGATAAACCAGTTGGTAGAAAACAGGTATTAACACCTCCTCATATTAAACAATTTTGTATAGATAAAGAATTATCTCTTCCTATTTATCAGCCAGTGAAATTAAGAGGAAATACTGAAGCTAAAGAACAAATTGAAGCTTTAAATCCAGATTTTATTATTGTTGCTGCTTATGGACAAATTTTACCAAAAGAGATTTTAGATATTGCTCCATGTATTAATCTTCATGCTTCTTTATTACCTAAGTATAGAGGAGCTTCTCCTATTCAAGAATCACTATTAAATGATGATAATTTTACCGGTGTTACTTCTATGTTTATGGAAGAAGGACTTGATAGTGGAGATATTTTAGGTTTACAATATTTAAAAATTACACCTACAATGGAAGTAGCCGAAGCTTTTGCTAAATTATCTGATATTGCAGCAAAACTTACAATTACTACTTTAGATGATTTTGATAAAATTAAACCAAAAAAACAAAATGAAGCAGAAGTAAGCTTTTGTAAAAAGATTAAAAAAGATGATGGTTTAGTATCTTTACAAGATGCAAAGGCATTATTTTTAAAATATAAAGCTTATTCATATTGGCCTGGAGTATTTTTAGAATCTGGTCTTAAATTAAAAGATATTGAATTACTTGATGAGTGTTCATCAAATAATGAAGGTGAACTTTTAGAAATAGCAAAAGATTATATTATTCTTGGATGTAAAAGAGGAAGTTTAAAAATTAAAACTTTACAGGCTCCATCTAAAAAAGCTGTGAATTCTGCTGATTATATTAGAGGACAAAGACTTCAAGAAAAAGATTTATTAATATAAGATATTTAGCTTAAGCTAAATATCTTGTATACATAGTAATTGTTACTAAACTTAATAAAACCCCTAAAACTAAAGAATTAATAGCAACCTTCTCATCTAATCCACCTTTTATTGCTAAAACTGTTGCCATTGTCATTGGTGGCATTGCAACTTCAATAATTGTTACTTTAACCCATGTTTCATCAATTCCATAGAATAATTGAAATCCTAATAGCACAATTATTGGTACAATCACCATTTTTAATATCATAGCCATAGAAACAATGTGGAATTTAACAAAAATATGTTTTAACTCAAGTTTCATACCAATGGCAATCATTGCAATTGGAACTAATGTTGAACCTAAAGTTTCACTAGTTAATAAAACAAAATTAGGTATTTCAAAGTTTTTAAGAAATACTGTTATTAAAAACATTAAGCTTGGTGGAAATAACAGTGCACTTTTTAATATTGATTTTGTATCATTTCTTCTACCACTTCCCCAAGTGATAATAAACATACCTAAAGATACTAATAAAAGAAAAGAACCAAATAAATCATAAATTAATCCATATACAATATAGTCTTGACCATAAAATGCATCAATGTAAGAGAAACCAATAAATGATGTATTTCCAAATGTTGCCATAATCATAAATGTTGCCAACAATAATCTCTCTAATTTCATTAATTTACCAATGAAATATGCAAGGGCAAGGTTAAACAGAATAAAACACATGAACATTATTATTAGTCCCAAGATTCTTTCATCTAAGTGTAGAGGATAGATTTTTGAAAAAACTATTGCTGGCAATGAGAAATAAATTATAAATTCAATTAGTTGTTTAGAATTATCATGATAGATGACTTTAAATAAATATCCTAATAGTAGATACATGGCTATTGGTAATACTGGATCTAACATATTGACCTTTTTTTAAAAAATTATATTTAATAAATTCTTGTAAAGTAATAATGTATAATACAAATATGAAAATTATAAGATTAGATAAAGTTGATTCTACTCATACATACCTAAAAAATTATATTCAAACAAATAATTATAATTATCCTTTGTGTATTGTAACTGATTTACAAACAAATGGCGTAGGCAGTAGAGGAAATGAATGGACTGGAATAAGAGGAAACCTTTTTTTCTCCTTTGTATTAAATAAAAATTTGTTAGTTGATGATTTGCCAATTCAAAGTGCATCAATTTATTTTTCTTTTTTATTAAAAAAAGTGTTAAAAGAAAATGGATCAAAACTTTGGTTAAAATGGCCAAATGATTTTTATATTGCTGATAAAAAAATAGGTGGAACAATTACAAATATTTCAAAAGATTTGATATATTGTGGAATAGGATTAAACCTAATAAATGTTAGTGATAAATACGGTAAATTGGACATTGAAGCCAATATTGATGATATATTAAAAGAGTATTTTATCAAATTAGAAGAAAAAATATCGTGGAAGCAAATTTTTAGTGAGTTTCAGATAGAATTCGAACATAGTCGAAGATTCCGTGCTACCATTGACAATAAGAAAGTATCATTAAATGATGCGATATTAAACGATGATGGTTCAATAGAATTAAACAATGAAAAGGTATTTAGTTTAAGATGACAGAAATTATTTCAATAGCTAATCAAAAGGGTGGTGTTGGTAAAACAACTACTGCAGTTAATCTTAGTGCAGCTTTAGCTTTAGAAGGAAAAAGGGTATTATTAATTGATGCTGATCCTCAAGCAAATGCTACAACATCCTTAGGATTTCACAGAGATACTTACGAGTATAATATTTACCATGTAATGTTAGGTACAAAAGAAATGCCTGAAATTATATTGGATTCAGAGATTGAGAACTTACAAGTTGCTCCATCAAATATTGGACTAGTTGGTATTGAAAAAGAATTTTATAAAAATATGAAAGATAGAGAATTAGTATTAAAAAGAAAAATCGATCCAATTAAAAAAGATTACGATTATATAATAATTGATTCTCCACCAGCTTTAGGCCCAATAACAATTAACACATTAAGTGCATCTAATTCTGTTTTAATACCAATACAATGTGAGTTTTTCGCATTAGAAGGTTTAGCGCAGTTATTAAATACAATTAAACTAATTAAACAAACAATTAATAAATCATTACATATTAGAGGTTTTTTACCTACTATGTACTCTTCTCAAAATAATTTATCGAAGCAAGTGTTTGCAGATTTAGCTCAACATTTTGAAAATAAGTTATTTAAAGTTGAAGGAAATTCTTATGTAGTAATTCCAAGAAACATTAAACTTGCAGAAAGCCCAAGTTTTGGTAAACCAATCATGTTATATGATGCAAATGCAAGTGGAACAAAAGCTTACACAAACTTAGCAAAAGCAATTGCTGGTTAACAAAATTATAATTAGGAAATATTAATGGCATTAGGTAGAGGATTAGGAGAATTATTAGGTGAAGTAGAATCGGCATATGAAAGTTCTACAGAGAATAAAAATTCGGGAATAGCAGAATTAGATGTAAATCATATTATTGCAAATCCAAACCAACCAAGAAAAATTTTTGATGAAGAAAAACTAAAAGAATTAAGTGATTCAATAGTTGAACATGGTTTATTACAACCTGTTACTGTTATTGAATCTGAGAATGGTAAATATATTCTTGTTGCAGGTGAGAGAAGATTAAGAGCACATAAGCTTGCAGATATTTCACATATTAAAGCTTTCATAATAAATGTGGAAGAATTAAAACTTAGAGAATTAGCTCTTATTGAAAATATTCAAAGAGATGATCTTAATGTTATTGAGTTAGCTTATTCCTATGCACAGCTAATAAATGAACATAATATTACACATGAAGAACTTTCAAAAAAAGTATTCAAATCTAGAACTTCAATTACTAATACATTAAGATTGTTACAATTAAGCTCATATGTACAACAGTTTTTAGCAAGCAACAAAATTAGTGCAGGTCATGCAAAAGTTATGCTTGGATTAAGTGATAATGAACAGAAAATGGTTACAGATTCTGTTATTGGACAGAAACTGTCAGTTAGAGAAACAGAAAAACTAGTTAAAGACTTAAAGTCTAAAACTAACCCATCAACTAAAAAAGAGACAAAATCTATAAATTATGACTTTAAGCCACTACAAAGCGTAGTATCAAAATTACAGTCAAATGACCTTAAAGTAAAGGCTGAGAAGAACTATTTTAAGATTGAAATCAACTCACAAGAGGATATTGACAAAATATCTGCTTACTTTCAGTTACAATAGTAACAAAAAATAAAAATTTAGAATGTAATTTATTCCTTTAATAAAATTTTATATATAACTTTGCTAAAATATACCCGTTTTAGTTAAACTAAACTGTAAAAAATATGGAGGAATGAATGTTAGACATAAGTCCTGTATTATTGCTTAGCTCTGGTATCATCTTTCTTTTAGTTGTTGCTAGGCTAAACAGTTGTCTATTTATACCATTACTTAAACACATGGATGATAGAGCGGCTTCTATAAAGAAAGATTTAGAAGATGCAAAATCAAACGGTGCAGACGTTGACGGTATGATTGCAGAAGCAAATAATGTAATTGCTGAAGCAAAAAAAGAAGCAGCTGTGATTCGAGAACAAGCTTATAAGGAAGCAAAAGATAGTGCTGACGCAAAACTTGCTAGCGCGAAGTCTAATTTGGAAGCAAAATCTGCTGAATTTGCAAAAAATTTAGAAGAGGAAACTAAGGCTCTAAGAGATTCTTTAGTATCAACTATGCCTCAATTTAATGAGAGCTTAAAAGCTAAGCTTAGCTCAATTTAGAAAAGGGAATAGGGAACATGAAAAGAATTATATTACTTGGGTTGGCTTTAGCTCCTGTTGCATTACTTGCACAAGAAGGTGCGGTTGAAACTGACATTGTTCAGAGAACCGTTAACTTTATTATTTTTGCTGGAATTTTATGGTATTTACTTGCTGATAAAATTAAAGCATATTTCGCTGAAAGATCTTTATCTATTCAAGCTGAACTTGACAAAGTACAAGATACTTTAAAAGCTTCAGAAGATAAAGTAACTGACGCTCAAAAACAACTTGATGACGCTAAGAAATTAGCTGCTGAAATAGTTGAAACTGCGAAAGCTGATATTGATTCAGTTAAGCAAAAAGTATCTGTAGCTGTTGATTCTGATATCGCTAATTTAGAAAAAAATCTAGATGAAATGATTAAAGTTGAAACATCAAAAGCTAAAAGAGAAGTTGTTGCAGAAATTCTTGATGAGTTATTAAAATCTGACAATATCAAGTTATCTCAAGATGAGTTAGCTAATATTGTTCTTAAGAAGGTAGCGTAATGAATGATTTAGTAGCAAAAAGATATGTTAAAGCTTTAATTGATGGTAGAGATAACAAGGTTATATCTACTGTAGCTAAAAGCTTAAACACAATTTCTACAGCATTTGCTGATGAAAAATTAAATTCTATTATTTCTTCACCAGAAGTTAATGATAGTAAAAAAGTTGAATTAGTTCTTTCTTTAGTGAAAAAAGCTGATGATACTTTAACGAATCTTGTAAAATTACTTGGTGAGAAAAGAAGATTAGCATTATTACCATTTATTGCAGAAGAGTTAAACGCTCAAATTGCAATTATGAATAATAAATATGTTGGTGTTGTTTATACTAATCAAGAACTTTCAAGTGATTACGTGTCTTCAATTGAAGCACAATTTAGTAAAAAATTTGATGTTAACTTGTCATTATCACAAAACGTTTGTGATTATGATGGTATTAAAGTAGATATTGATGGACTTGGGGTTGAAATCTCTTTCTCAAAAGAGAGATTAAAATCACAAATGATTGATCATATTTTAAAAGCAGTTTAGAACTTACAAAGGAGAAATTGAATGGGTGCAAAAATTCAAGCTGATGAAATCAGTTCTATTATTAAAGAAAGAATTGATAACTTTGAATTAAATGTAGATGTAAATGAAACTGGTAAAATCATCTCTTACGCAGATGGTGTTGCTCAAGTTTACGGTCTAAAAAATGTTATGGCTGGAGAGATTGTTGAGTTTGAAAATGGCGAAAAAGGTCTTGCTTTAAACTTAGAAGAATCTTCTGTGGGTGTTGTTGTACTTGGAAAAGGTGAAGGTTTAAGAGAAGGAACTTCTTGTAAGAGACTTGGTAAACTTTTAGAAACTCCAGTAGGTCAAAATATGACTGGAAGAGTTGTTAATGCTCTTGGAGAACCAATTGATGGTAAAGGTGCTATTGAAGCAGCTGAATCTAGATTAGTTGAAGAAAAAGCTCCTGGAATCATGGCTAGAAAATCTGTTCATGAACCATTACAAACTGGTATTAAAGCAATTGATGCACTTGTTCCAATCGGAAGAGGTCAAAGAGAGCTTATTATTGGTGATAGACAAACTGGTAAAACAACTGTTGCTATTGATACTATTCTTAACCAAAAAGGTGAGAATGTACAATGTATTTATGTTGCTATTGGTCAAAAAGCGTCAACTATTGCTTCTGTAGTAAGAACATTAGAAGAAGCTGGAGCAATGGAATATACTACTATTGTTAACGCTGGTGCTGCTGATTCAGCTGCATTACAATTCTTAGCTCCATATACTGGTGTTACTATTGGTGAATTCTTCAGAGATAA
>AYRE01000043.1_pt1 | contig 18600 bp, 21 predicted proteins | sample 183791 | NCBI WGS metagenome assembly AYRE01 (sample SAMN02391470, study PRJNA226580) | bioreactor metagenome | isolation source: day 6 sample from continuous culture bioreactor with low C:N ratio... | place: Germany: Bremen | reverse complement strand
GTAGTGGAAGTTCAGGGGGAGGTGGGGGAGGTGGGAGCTCTAGTTCTACTTCAGAAGATGAATTTGGATTAGTTAAGGATGAAGATAATAAATTTAATTATAAAGTTGATGGGGATTCTATAAGTTCAAGTTCAAAGTTTTCAAGAAAAGAGGATGTTTTAATTTTAGATGGAAGTTTAAAGTTAGTTGAGTTTGGCTATGATTTTTCAGATGAGGAGTTAGATTTATCTGATATTGAAATTAAATATGATTTTACTGATAGGTCAAGTATTATTTTAAAGGGATTTTCAAGTTTAGGGCTTGATAAGACAGTTTATTTGAAGAATAATCTAGATTTGGATTATGTTTGTGTAAAAAATACTGAAATTTCTTCTATTAGTTCTTTTTCAAAGAATTGTTTGGGAAGTAATGAGTATTATTTTAAGTGTGATAATAAACTTTATTCTGGTTTTTATTGTAGTTTGAGTTCAGGTTATTATAAAATTTCAGGACTTAAAAGTAGTGCGGTTATTGAAGCTGATTCTTTTATGGTTTCAAGTAATGAGGAGGATGTAGAAGATGTTGAAGAGATTGTAGAAATAGTTGAAACTGAAAATGATGATATTGAAGTTGTTAAAAAAGTTAAAACTGAAAATGATGATTTAAAAATTAAAAATTTTAAAACAATGTCAGATGAAATTACAGATAAGGTAAAGGGCGAGGATTTAAAAGTTGAAGATATAAATCTTACAAATCAAGAAATTTTAAATGAAAGTTATGAGAGTGAAGTAGTTGAGGAGGATTCTAGAGTTATGATTTATGTTTTAGCTGGAGTTTTTGTTTTAGCTTTTGTTGTGTTTGTTAGAATTATTGTTGTTAGAAAAAATTATTTAAATAGTGAGGAGTCTAGAGCAAATCATAGAATTTTTAAAAAATATGTAGCGGATTCAATTAAAATTGGAAAATCTAGAACTATTATTAAAAATGAGTTATATAATTGTAATAAGAAAGAATTTTATACTATGATTGATGAAGTTATTGAGAAAGAATTTTCAACAAATAAAGAAAAATAAATTAAGTATTTTTATAAATTAAAAATTATTTATTATTTTATGAATAAAAAAACCATTAAATTTGTAGCTTGTTCTGATTTACATAGTAATTTAGAGTTAGTGAATAGAATTTCAAAATCTGTAGATTTTTCAGATATCGATTTTATTTTGTTTAATGGAGATTTGTCTAATGTTCCAAATGATTTTGCTAAAGTTTTGAAACCGTTTATTGATAATAATAAGGAGATTTTTATGATTCCAGGTAATCATGAAACTAGAAATGGTATTAATAATTTAAAGGAATTTTATAATGTGAAGTTAATTGGAAATAATCCTTTGATTTTTGGAGATAATGAACTAGCTATTTTTGGAACTAATTATATGGAAATTGGGCAAAATGGGAGGTTTGAGGAGGATGTTTTTGATAATATGGTGGATAATTTTAGTTTGGTTTCAAATTGTAGATTTAAAATTCAAATGAATCATATTCCTGCTTGTGATACAATGCTTGGTGATGCAAGTCCTTATCATTTTGTTACTGGGTCTGAACCGTTAAGTCAATTTTTACAAAGTGATGAGTTTTGTCCAGATGTGTGTTTTGTTGGTCATATTCATGAAACTTCAGGTTTAGAGGAGATTGTGAATAAAACTAAAGTTATTAATTTAGCTGAAACTTTTAAAGTATTTGAGTTTAATTTTGAGAGTAGAGTATTGAGTGAAGTTAAGCTTTAATTTTTTATACTATGTGTTTATAAATTGTTACTACTTTGGAGTATTATGTTAGAAGAGTTTTTAGAGAGAAGTAGTCATAGCGGATATATTGAATATGTTAAAAAGAATTCTGCTGATTTATTTTTAGCTCAGTATGTAATGGAACCTGAAAATTGGAAAATTTTAGCTCCTGTTTTAATTCCAAATGAATTAGAGTTTGGGAAGAATTCAGATAATATTTATAGAGTTGTTAGAGAGTTAAAACCTATTATTAAAGAGATTTCTGATATTTATGTGAATAAGCCTACAAATACTAGTTGGTTAACTTGTGGGGAAAAATCAAATAATCAAAAATTTAGATTAGGTTTAATTGATTATGATGTTATTGGAAGTTATGATGATGAGCATTATGAAAAGTTTGAATATATGAAAAGACCATATAGACAAGTTCCAAGTGAGAAGGCTTTTGATTTAATTAATCAATATAAACAAATTTTAGGGCAACCAGTTTTACAAATTGAAAAATCAATGGTTGGGGCTTGGGATCCGAATATGTCTGATAAAAAGTTAGAGAATCAATTAAAGTTAGTTTCTAATAAATAGATAAATAATTAGTTTAATTATTTATTTTTTTATATTGTTATTTTTGTTATTTTTTATTTAAGTTTAGATAGAAAATTATTATTTTAATTTATTGTATGCTTGTTTGCAGTTTATTTTTTCTTTTGGTGAATTATTAAATGTTATTTTATCTCCATTTATTACATAATTACAGTTACCAATTCCTTTTCTTTTTTTATTTACTGAATAATTTGAATTAATTACATCGTATGAAAAGTTTCCAACAAATTCATGAATGTTAGTTGGTGAGTTACCTTGAATTTTGTTTACTAGTTTTGATAGTGGGATTGGAGTTATTAAATTTGTTAGTGTGTGTCCTATGCTGTATGAAAATTCTCCAAATGATTGTGTTTTGTGTTGAGTTATTGTTGGGTTGTTTTTTTGAAATATTTCAAGTTCTGTTTCATTTCTTGATATTAAGTATTGTTCTAATCCTGAATTTTTGGTTGGATATTCAATTTTTGTTAAGTATGAATCTTCTTGTGTTTGAAATAATTCTTGGTTTTGATATATTGAACCAGTAAGTGATGTGATTACTCCTAATCCTACTAGCCAATTATTAATATCACCATTTTTTTTTCTTATATAATGTCCTAATAATGGTGGAACTGCAGAAATTGCTCCAAATTTAAGTAAAATACCTAATTTATTATTTTTAGAAATATTATTATCTTCTGTTTGATTATTATTGTTTTCAGTTGTTTTAAAATCGTCTTCTTTGTTCATTTATCTACTATTTAATTCATCTGTGAGCATTTGTGATACAAATACATGAGCTTTACCGTTTACTCTTTCTTGAGTGATTGTTCCGTTTGCTTCTAATTCTTTTAAGTAATTATAAAAAGTTGCTTTTGATACAAATCTTTGATGGTCAACAAACATAAATTTTAGTTCTGATAAATTCATTCCATTATCTCCAATCATACTTACTAATTTTTGTTTTAAAACTTCTCTTTTATTTGATTTAGCTTTAAATGCTAGTAATGCTTCGTATGGGTCTGCTGGAGGTTGCGGGATGTGAGCATCAGGAATACTTTGGTAGTTTTGTTGAGCTGGTTGTTGTTGAATTACTTGTTGAGGAATTTGGGTTGGAGTTTGGTGAGGTTGAGTATTTTGTTGGTTTTGAAGTTGTGAATTTGAGTTCTCGTTAAAAGATTTAATATAGTCTAAGGCAATTTTAATTCCTTTCATTTCAGCATTTAAATCTGTAATTGTATTTTGTAAATTAGAATTTGTTGAACTAAGAGAATCTAATTTTTCTTTTAGTAGTTGATTTTCAATTTTCAAAGAATCTATGTCGCCTCGACATTGTTTAAATGCGCGTCTTGTAGATTCTTTGAATTCTTCCATAGATTTATTCTAGTATTTGTTGTTTATAAAGTTTTTTATTTTGAGTGACAACAAATCACAAGTTAAAATTTTAAACTGCCTTGTATGGTATTCATATTGGCTTTTTGAATTTATTAATTTTTCTTATATTTGATTAAAATTTGAAAATAAGTTGTTAAATTAGTTTATTTTTGAAAATAAAAAGTGTGAATTTTAAACCTTAAATTTAAGTAGTTAGAATTCTATATGTTAGTGATGGATACCTATACACAAAATGTGAATGGGCTTGAGAATATATTGAATTTGTTTGGAAATTATTCAGCTCAGTTAAAAAATACAAGTGGGAATGAGTATAATATTATTAAAAGTTTAAAGGAACTTTCAAGGAATATGAGTGATTTTTATTTTGATAATGCTATGGAGTTATCTGAAAATTATCAGAGAGTGTTAGATAATGTTTCAAGTATTGAGAATGATAGTATTCGTGAATTAACTATTTGCGCAATAGATTCAATGAATTTAAGATATAATGGTTTAGAGGATCATTCAAGTCTTGTGATTGCGGATTTGAATACAATTATTAATTCTTATAAGGATACTATAAATTTAATTGATAAACCTGAAGTTTATATGACAAAGAGTCAAATTTCTAAGTTTCAAGGTGTTGCTACTAGTTATATTTTTTATTTAAATTCTATTAAAACTATTGTTAGTGTTAATGAATTTATTAAATAGAGTGGATTTTATTTATAAATTTCACAAAGTTTATAAGTTCTAAATCTTATTTTTTTATTAGATTTATGGGAGTTGCGTTAAAAGATATTTTAGAGTATGAGCAAATTGAGTTAAGTTCAATTTCAAATAAGAAAATTGCTATTGATAGTTTTAATATGATTTATCAGTTTTTAGCTTCAATTAGACAAGCGGATGGAACATCACTTACAGATTCAAAGGGAAATGTTACTTCTCATTTGAAAGGGTTATTTAATAGGTGTGTTTATTTTAAGAAAAATAATATTAAAGCTGTTTTTGTTTTTGATGGTGAGGCGCCTAAGTTAAAGGAAGCTGAGAGAGAAATTCGGCAAAAGAAAAAGGAAGATGCAAAGTTAAAGTATCAAGCAGCTATTGATAATGATGATTTAGTTGAGGCTAAAAAGCATGCTCAAGCTTTAAATAGGTTAACTCCTGAGATGGTTAAAGATTCTATTGCTTTAATTGAGGCTTTTGGGTTTCCTGTAGTTCAAGCACCTTCAGAGGGAGAAGCTCAAGCAGGAAGATTATGTAATGAGGGAAAAGTTTTTGCAGCGTGTTCTCAAGATTTTGATAGTTTATTGTTTGGAACAAAGTATTTAATTAGAAATTTGTCTGTTTCAAATAAAAGAAAGGTTCCAGGGAGTTCTGTTTATAGAGATGTGCCAATTGAGTTTTATGAGTTAGATAAAGTTTTAGATAAGTTACAGATTAGTTTAGATGAATTAATTATTGTTGCAATTTTGTGTGGGACTGATTTTAATCCTGGCGGAATTAAGGGAATTGGACCTAAGAAAGCTTTAAAGTTAGTTCGAGAGTATAAGGATAGGTGGGATGAAATTTTTACAAATTTAAAATGGCATGATACATTTTCACATACTTGGGTTGAGGTTTTTAATGTTTTTAAACAAATGAAAACGGAGAATGTTGAAGTTGAGTTTAAAACTATTAATAAGGATAGTATTCGAGAAATTTTACAAGCACACGATTTTGAACTTATGATGATTGATAGAAGTTTGAATGGGATTAAGAATGTTAAAACGCTAGATGCGTTTTTCTAAATTATTTTTATTTTATTTTCAAAAACTTTTTAAATGATGTAATTTATAAGTAGTTATAATGGTAAGTGATAATGAAAATGAATATCCAGAAATTTTAGATACTTTAGAAGTTGATTCTATTTTTAGTGAGGTTGAGAAAGTTTTTCAAAAAGAATTAGGTTCTAACGCTCAGATTAGTTTACAAAATTATAAATCTTCTTTGGGAGGGGTTGAACCAATGTATACTTTTTTTGAATTAAATAAAAAGGTTTATACTTTAGTTAAAAATGTTGAAGATGAAGATATTTCTGATTTTTTACATGATAGTTTGGATTTTTTATTAGATATTAATTATTATAATCAATTACAAAATGATGGATCTTTGGTTATGTATCAAGATTTGAAGTCTTATGGATTTTCAAGTCAAGCAATTATTTATGCTAATAGTTTGGAATTATTAAATTTAAAATTAAATTCTAATTTTAAACCTTTTTTAGAAAGTTGTGGTCAGTTGGAGCAATTTTTAATTAATAATGAACCAAGGTATGATAGTTCTGATTTTATGATGGCTCAAGAGTATATATTGGAAAAAATTTCAACAGATTATTTACCTTCTAAAAATGAATTAAAACCATGTGGAGATTATAAGTCTGAAGTTGTTTCACCAGATGAGAGAAGTGCTCAAATTATTGAGGATATGAATAAACCTAAAATTATTTTACATTAGAATTAGTTTTTATTTAATTTTATTTTTTATTAAAAAAAATAATTTAATTATTATTTTAATTATTTAATTTTGTTTTTTTACACAACAATCAGGAACAATTCCAGCTAGTTTGTGGTCGACCCAACCAGCATCTTCACATGTTTGACCTTCAGCTACAGGTTGAATTGAGTCATATAATGTTGCTAGTGCTGGATTTGATAGTGAGCAACTTGATGCTGAGTTTTCTGAAAGTTGTTCTCCAGTTTTTCCTACTTCTGTTGTAAAGAATACAATGATTACTAATAATACAATGATTACTAAAATAGCAATTACAATTGTGTTTAATGGTAATGCTTGAGCGTTTTTTCTAAAATTTGTTAGTAATTTCATATTGAGATTTATTTATTTTAGTTTTTAAAGTTTAAGTTTTAGTTTTAGAAGTAAAAAATAAGTTTAAAATTTGATAGTGTGAAAAATTAGTTTTAATTATAAAAAATTAATTAGTTTTAATTAATTAATTTGTAGTTGGAGCTGAAGCAGTCCAAGTATCAGTTTGAGTTTTACTTACATAACAGTCTGAAACTCCAACAGCTTTTTTATAATCTCCAGGAGTTTGATCAAATTTATCTTTTGAGATAAATCCTGTGTAACCTAGTGTTGCTAGTGCTGGATTTGAAATTGAACAACTAGATGCTGAGTTTTCAGATAATTGATCACCAGTTTTACCTACTTCTGTTGTGAAAAATACAATAATTACTAATAATACAATTATTACTAAAATTGCGATTACAATTGTATTTAATGGTAAAGCTTGACCTCTCTTTTTTAAATTTTTAATTAAATTCATAGTTTAGATTTGAATTTGGTTATTTATAATAATTTGTTTTTATTTAAAAGTTAAATTTGAATTGTGATTTTTTATTTAGGTATTATTTAATAGTTATAATAATTATTTATATTGTAAAATTGGTATTTTAAATTATGAGTTTTAATATTACATTGTTTTTAATTTTTGTGTTGTATATATTGAGTTTAGGTGTTGGGTTTAAAATTTCTAAAAAAAGAAAAGATTCACATAATAAAATGTATTATAGGTTTAAGAGTTTATTATACGTTTTAATTATTATGATTTTTAGTAGTAGTTTAATTTTAAGTTATGAAATATATAAACAAGTAAATTTTGGGATTTTTGTTTTAGGAGTTAATTTATGTTTTGTTATTTATTTTTTATTTTTAGTTTGGTTTAATACTAGGTGTTGGAAGCAACATAGAATGTTATTTTATAATTTTTTTACAATATTAATTTTTTATTTTGGATATTTATTGTTTGAAAATCCTAAAGTTTTTGTTTTGTTTGGATTAATTTATGTGTATAATGTTATTGAGTTTAGTTTTGCTAAGTTTGATATTGGATTTGGTAAAATTTGGGATTAAGTTTATATAGTTTAAAGGTGGGATATTTATTAAAATGATAAAAAATAAAAATAAAAAAATTAAAAGTTTAATTTTTATTTTATTTTTTAGTTTAAATTTTATTTATTTTGGATTTTCTGCGACAACTGAGACAATTAGAGTTGATTTTGATGAGAAGGTTTCTAGTTCTAATTATTTTGATTATTATTCTAATGCTAAAACTTCACATTCTAATTTTGCAGATAGTTATAATAGTGAAAATTTAGTTTTGTATTTTCCTTTTAATTATAATAATATTTCTAATAAAGATGATTATTCTTCTAATAATTATGTGTTTAATGAATCTACAGGTATTATTTGGAATAGTTTGGGGTGTTATGAAAATTCAGGCTGTTATGTGTTTGATGGTGTAACTGATTATTTGGAAGTTTTAAATTCAACTGGGCTGGAGATTAAACAAGATATTACTGTATCTGCTTGGATAAATATTAATAATTTTGTTGCGTGGGCTGGAGCAGTTAGTTTGGTTTGGGATACTGGAGGGAGTGAGTCAGGATTTTCACTTGGTAATGTTGGAGGTTCAAATTATATTGGTATGTATTTAAAGACAGATACAATGCCAGGAAATACTTGGGCTCAACCTAGCACTAATACTTTAAATACAGGGCAATGGTATCATATTGTTGGAACTTATGATGGTTCAATTGTTAAGTTTTATGTTGATGGAGAAATGATTGATTCTTATGTGACTAGTGGAGATATTAGTTATACTCCAAAACCATATAATTTATTTATAGGAGGTTATAAAGATGATGATGAAAATTATGAGTTTGATGGGTTAATTGATGAAGTTAGAATTTATAATAAATCTTTAAGTTTAGAGGAAATTAGAAGAATTTATTCAAAAAATGAAAATGATTATTTAGGAAAAATTACAATTTCTAATGTTCATGCTAGTGAACCAGTTTATGATGTTGAGGTAATTATTAATTCTTCTAAATTTATTTCAACCCCACATAATAGTTTAGGAAATACTGGATATGTTACAAATAGAACAGATTCAAGTGTAACTTTGTTTGTTCCAGAGTTAGATTTTGGAGATAGTTCTGAGTTTAGTTATGAGATTTATCCTGTTAAGAAGTTTCCAATTTTATTTAATACTTCAACTTCAAATAGTAGAGTTATGAGTGGGACTTCTATTAATATTAATGATAAAATTTCAAATGTTTTTGAAAATAATTTAGGTCAGGATGGGTGTTTGTATAATGTTTCTGTAGATTATGGAAGTTTTAGTTTATCAGGAGATGTTGGTGATAAAGTAAAATTTGATTCAGGTTCAGTTGTTGGGAGTGGGGCAGGGTTTACAACTTTTGCACCAGATGAGTATAGTTTTGATTGGGATATTAATAATGGGAATTGTTTTAATGTATCAGATAATTTTGAGATTAATTACGATGTTTTATTTCCTACAGGTTCAGGGTTTTCTGGAATTTTTAATATTTCTAATTCAAGTTTGAGTTTTGTTTTAAAAGATAGTTTTTCTGGAATTAATGTTGAAAATATTTTTGGGATTTCAAATGCTAATATTAGTTTGGAAAAGGAAATTGTTGGATTTAGTAATTCTGATTTTACTAATTCTAATGTAACTTGGAATGTTAATTCTAGTTTTTTTACTTCTTCTCCTTTATCTTATGAATTAAATAAGGCTACAATTTGGGTTTCTCAAAAAAATGTTAGCGGAGTTTATAGTGATCCTAATACAATTGAGAATGATTCTATTTCAAATTCTAATTTAGTTCAAGATTATAGTTTAAGTTCAGTTGTTGATTTAACAACTCCATGGGTTTCTAATAATTGGAATTTTAATTTTTCAGGTTTTGAGAATCCAATGGTTTGGTTTGATGTGGATTTTACTTTATTAGATGATGGAACTCAGTTACAAAAGTCAAAAAGTAGTGAATCTTTATCTTCAACTTATGTTAGGGGTGTGAATTTAATTACAGGGTATTGGTTAGATATTAATAAGTCTATTAAAAGTATTGGAGAGGATAAGTATAATGTAAATATTGTTGTTGTGAATAAGGGGAGTTTATCTACTCCTAAATCTTCAGTTGTTACAATTTATGATTTAATTCCTTCTAATTTTGTTCTTAATGGTTCTATTGTGAAATCAACTTCAGGTTGGTATAATACTGATGAGTCTTCTAATCCAATTTTAGGGAATTTGAATGGAGAGTTATATCAATGGGCAATTATTCCAACTAATGTTAAAAATGTTAGTTTAAATTTTGGAGCAGGTTTTACTGATGAGAATTCAATTACAATTAATTATAATATTTCTGGTGTTGGAGATTATGAATTTTTAGATGTTTTTATTACTGGGCTTGATCCTCAAAAGGTTGAAGGTGCTGGTGGGTCAAAAGCAATTGTATTATTTGATGATTTTTTAGATGAGGCTAGTAATTTTTGGTTTGGTTTAGTTTCATTAATTTTAGTTGGTTTAATTTTAATTGTTTAATTAATTTAAGGCTGTTGGCTTAGATATAAAACTTGCAACATTATCTTTTACTTGGATTTTACTTTCATAACCAAGTTTATCCCCTAAAACGGAGTATTGATAATCAAATTCGAAACAATTTTTACCACATGATACAATTTCTTCATTTGTTAATAAAATGTCAAATCCTTGATGATTTCTAAATTGTTCTGAATTTTCTAAAAATGTTAAAGATTCTGTTTTACTTTTTTCAAAATTTTGATAATTTGGTTCACTTGAACATGCTGATAATAGTATTACTGATAGTAAAGATATAAATGATAATCCTAGTAGTATATTTTTTTTCATATATTTTTAGATTCTTTAAACTATTTATTTAATTGGTTTAATTTTGAAACTTTAATAATTATATTAATTATGTATTTAGTTAGATAATTAATTTGTTTGTGTAAACAGTTAGTAAAACTTAAAATTTATAATGTTAAAATTTAATAGTTTATTATGTTTAAAAAGTTTAATTTATTTGGAGATGCTGAGAGTAATTTTATTAAAAAATTTGATGAATTTGAAAAAGTGTCAATTAATAATTATAAAAATATTGATTTAGTGTTATATAATTTAAATTTAAGTTTAAGTTCTGATGAGTATAGAAATATTTTACATAAAAGAAAAAAGAAAAATAAGTTAGATTACGATTTTTTTAAAAGTATATTTTTAGTTAATGAAAATATTTGTCAAGAAATTTTAAATTATTATGTTAATAGATATCAAAATCCTATTGGAAAAGGGAGAAGTGAGTTTAGTATTATTAAAAAGTTATTAGATGATATGATTGATTTAAATGAATTTGATAAAGTTGCTATAAGGTTTCAAGTAAATGAAGACCATATTAAAAATTTAAAAAAAGAACCATTAAAAAAGTTAAAGATAATTTTAACTCTTATGAATATTTTAATTGGGAAAAAATCTATGGAGTTAGATAAAAAAAAAGAAAATCCATTTATTTTAAAACAACATAGAGATTTGTCAGATTATTTAACTAATAAGTATAATTATCTTGAGAAGTTTGAAAAAGGTTATACTGATGAAGAATTTAAAGCAGTTATTGAGGAAATTTTAAATAAAAAATATTTAAATATATATGGTATTGAAATCCATTTAAATGATTTAAGAAAATTATTAACTGATAGTAATTTTGAACAAATTCAAGAGTATAAAAATGTTATAATGGCTGAGAGTAAAAAGAATAGGGATGATATCTATACGATTAGAATTGATAATTTTTTAAAATTATTAAATAGTTTGGTTATTTATTTAGAGAGTATTTCTAAAAATAATTAAATTATTAATAAAATATTTTAATATAGAAATAAAATTAAATATATAAATTATTTAAATTTATATTTAAGCTTGTGCTTTGTCAAGCTTTGCTTTAATTTTTTTTAATCTAATTGTGTTATCTCTTTCTTGTTCTTCAAGAGATAATTTTACAAAAGATTCAGCTTTTTTTAATTCTGGAATAATATTAAATTCTAAACCGTTTACTCTTCTTTTAGTTTTTTCAATTTCAGATAATAATCTAATCATTGCAGTTTCAATTTCAGCTACAATAATAATTTGTTCAACTAAACTTTCATATTTTTTAATTGTATCATCCATAGTTTGAGATGAATAAATCGTTCTTTGTCTTTGAATTAAATCTCTTTTTTTAAATTCAGATTTAATTTGTGGAACTGATAAACCCATGATATTTTTGGATTGAAAATCAATTAAATTTCTACCTTTTGTAGTCTTTGAATATAATTTAAGTTCTAAATCATAAGATAAAATCCTCGTCTTTTTTAAGGAATCTTCAGCTTTAATATACGTTGAAATCATATCTTTACGTAAATCTTTAGCATTTTCAAGTAACTTAAAAAAGTCCATTACAAGACCATCTCTTTTCTTTTTTAAAAGAGAGTGACCTTTTGAGGCAGTTTTAACTCTAGTTTTTAACTTTAGTAATTCTGACCGATTTGGACTAATTGTTTTTGACATTGTTTAATTATAACTTTGTTTCCTTATAGTAAATATCTTTTAATTTATTATCGATTTTTACTAATTCTTCTCTTGGAATTGTTCCTAAGATTTCCCAAGCTAAATCCATTGTTTTAATGAATTCTCTATCTTCTTCTAATCCTTGTTGTAGGAATTTTTCTTCAAAGATTTTAGCAAAGTTTAATTTTCTTTTATCTCTGTCTGATAAAGCTTCTTCACCAACAATAGCTACAAGACCTCTTAAATCCTTACCTTCAGCGTATAAAGCAAATACTTGGTCAGCCACTTTTTTGTGATCTTCTCTTGTTTTACCTTTACCTGTCCCAAGACCCATTAATCTTGATAATGATGGTAATACGTCAATTGATGGATAAATATTCTTTCTGTGTAATTCTCTTCCTAATTGAACTTGACCTTCAGTAATATATCCTGTTAAGTCTGGAATTGGGTGAGTTTTATCATCACCAGGCATTGTTAAAATTGGTAATTGTGTAACTGATCCAGTTTTACCTTTAATCATACCAGCTCTTTCATATAATTCAGCTAAATCTGTATACATGTATCCAGGGTAACCTCTTCTACCAGGAATTTCTTCTCTAGCAGCACCGATTTCTCTTAAGGATTCACAATAATTTGTAACATCAGTCATAATTACTAAAACGTGTTTATTCTTTTCAAAAGCAAAGTATTCAGCAGCAGTTAAAGCCATTCTTGGAGTAACTAATCTTTCAACAGAAGGATCGTCTGCTTTATTAATAAATAATACTGCATTATCAATCGCACCTGATTCTTCAAAACTTCTTTGGAATTTTAAAGCATCTTCGTTTGTAATTCCCATAGCTGCGAAAACTACTAAGAATTCTGAATCATCACCAACTACTTTTGCTTGTCTTGCAATTTGCAGAGCTAAGTCATTGTGTGTTAATCCTGAACCTGAAAAGATAGGTAACTTTTGACCTCTAACTAAAGTTGTCATTAAATCAATTGATGAAATTCCAGTTTGAATAAAGTTGTCAGGTAATCCTCTTGAGTATGGATTAATAGCTGCTCCACCAATTTCTGTTTTAGTTCCAACTAATCCTGGACCGTTATCTAAAGGTTTACCAATTCCTGATAAAACTCTTCCTTGGATTGAATCGTCTAATTTAATTGTTAAAGGTTCATCTAAGAATTTAACAGTTACATCTTTGTCAACTCCTTGTGTTCCTTCAAATAATTGAACAACAACATTATCGTCAGCAGTTTCTAAAACTTGTCCGAATTTTTGTTCTCCGTTAATTTTTAATTCTACTAATTCTCCATAACCAACTGGATGAGTTTTCTTTACAAAAACTAATGGTCCAGCAACTCTACTAATTGTTTTATATTCTTTTTTTACTGCCATATTTTATTTATTTTTAATTTTAGATATTCATTTCAAATCCAATGGATTTGTAAATGATTCTCACATCAACACAATGGTTGATGGAGGTCGAAATAATCAAAGATTATTTTCGACTATTTATATTTCTTAATTAATTCCTCCATTTCGGATTCAATAGTCTTTTTAGTTTTAGATAAAATTTTAGTATAATCTTCTTCTAATTTAACTGTTGCAATTTCATATTGTCCTTTAGTTGCTAAGATTTCTCTAGCAGGAACCCCAGCTTCTAAAGCTTTGGATGCAGAATCTCTAAATAAGAAAACTAAATCAATTAAATCATTTGATTTTTGTAATGGACAGAATCTGTCAACTTCGTGGAAAGCATTTTGTTGTAATAGATGTTCTCTAATAATTTTAGCTACTTCAAGTGTAATTTGTTGGTTTTCAGGTAATGAGTCAGAACCTACTAATTGAACAATTTCCATTAAAGCATCTTCTTCTTGTAAAATTCCCATTAATTCTTTTACTTTAGCTTCCCAGTTTTTATCTGCGTTCTTTTTAAAGTAATCTCTTAATGATTCGTGGTATAATGAATATGAGTTTAACCAGTTAATGGACCAGTAGTGTCTTTTTTCTGCTAATTTAGCATCTAAAGCCCAGAAACATTTAGCTACTCTTAATGTGTTTTGTGTTACTGGTTCTGAGAAGTCTCCTCCCGCTGGTGAAACTGCTCCAATTGCTGTTACAGATCCTTTTTCTCCGTTTAAAGTTTCAACTAAACCTGCTCTTTCATAAAAGTTAGCTAATTTTGTTGATAAGTATGCTGGATATCCTTCTTCACCAGGCATTTCTTCTAATCTTGATGAAATTTCTCTCATTGCTTCAGCCCATCTTGAAGTTGAATCAGCCATTAAAGCAACATTTAATCCTTGATCTCTGTAATATTCAGCAATTGTAATTCCTACATAGATAGAAGCTTCTCTAGCTGCTACTGGCATGTTTGATGTATTTGCAATTAAAACTGTTCTTTCCATCATTGGTTTTCCAGATTTAGGATCAATTAAGTGAGGAAATTCAGTTAAAACTTCTGTCATTTCGTTTCCTCTTTCTCCACATCCAACATAAATTACAATATCAGCGTCTGACCATTTAGCAATTGATTGTTGTGTTACTGTTTTTCCAGCTCCAAATGGTCCTGGTAATGCAGCTACTCCTCCTTTAGCAACTGGGAAGAATACATCATATACTCTTTGTCCTGTTGTTAATGGTTCAGCTGGTGCTAATTTAGAATTAAATTTTCTAGCTTGCCGTACTGGTTGAAAGTGTGACATTTTAATCTCAGTCCCATCTTCTAATTTTCCGATTACGTCAGAAACAGTAAATTTACCTGATTTAATTTCAGCAACTTTTCCTGAAACTCTATTTGGTAACATTACTTTATGTGTAAAGTCAAATTCTTGAACAGTTCCAACAATTGCACTTTCAGTTAAAGTATCTCCTTTTTTAACAGTTGCTTTGAAATCCCAAACTTTTTTGTGATCAATTCCATCAGCGTCAACCCCTCTTTTAATGAAGTGACCCATTTCTTTTTCTAAAATTTCTAATGGTCTTTGAATTCCATCATAGATAGAACCTAATAAACCTGGTCCAACTTCTACTGAAAGTGGAAGTTTTGTATTTGTTACTGGCTCACCTGGTCTAACACCTGTTGTGTTTTCGTAAACTTGGATGATAAAGGAGTTTTCTTCAATTTTGATTACTTCTCCCATTAATTCTTCTTTTCCTACTCTTACAATGTCTGACATTGCAACGGAGATTCCGGTAGCTTCTACAACTGGTCCGGAAACTCTAATAATTTTACCTTTTGAATCATTAGCCATTCTTATAATTTAGAGAAAAAATTTAGACTTTATAAAGGTTTAGATTTACTTGAATAATTTATAGTTAACCTATAAAAGATTAGAATTAAATAAGGTATAATTGTAATTATTTTGATTTTAAAATAATCTAAATTAAAAAATAAAAATAACATTATTTTGAGAATATATTTAAATTTTTAAGAGATAAATTTTGAAAAAAATAACCAAATAAGTAAAGAAAATAAAATATTTGGATAAATAAATTTATTTAAAATTTAAGAAATAAAAATAATTTCTATGATAAATTTATTTTATATACAAAGTATATAAAATAAATACGTCAAATTTCATATAATGAAATTATTTAAGTAAATCAACACCTAGAGCACGAATAATCGCGTCCTTTAGGTTTCCACCTTTAATATCTTCTTTTGATAAAATTACAACGATTGGTTTTAATAATCTATCAACTGAATTTTTTAATTTTAAAGTTAATTTATTATATTCTTCTTGAGAGATAATGATAATTCCAGTATCAGAAGATTTTGAAATTAATGATTCAAATTTCTCAATTGGTTGAGCTTGTATTCCTACTAGTTCAAAACCTAGTGTAAATTCTTCATTTCCGCAAACAATTATTTTTGACATTTTTATAATAACCTCTCAATTTCAGATTTTTCTAATTTTAAATATTTAGATTTTAATAAGATTCTTAATTGTCCCATTTCTTTTTCAACTTTAAATAAAAATTTTAAAGCAAAAAATGGTGAACCGAATCTAACTGAATTAAATAATCCTTCACTTTCTTTTTTGTGAATGGAAATTCTTTTATCTAGTGATTCAAATGATGTAGCTTCTAATCCTTCAAGTTCACCGAAAATTTCATTAAATGTGTTTAATGTATCTTCAGTAGATTTTGAATCTAAATTTGTGAAATCTTCTAAAACTAATCTTCCTCCAAACATATAAAAATCTTTAAAGTTAAATTCTTTAGAGTCTTCAACTTTTAATCTTAAATATGTTCTAGCATTTAATAAATCAATATAATTTTTAATAAATTTTGAGAAATGTTTTTCATCAATATTATTAAATTTAAAATTTAATTCGTTTAGTTTTGAATAATATGAACTATATAGATAATTTTCTAAGTTATATAATCCTTTAGAGTATTCTTCTAAAGCAATTTTATGATTAAATCCAGATTTTTTAAGTAAATATGTTAATGAATCTTCAATGTTTGGCATTGCAAATGCTTTGATATATTTTTCTTTTCTTCTGGAGTCTCCAATTAAATATGTTTCAAATTCTGTTTCATTAGATAATTTACATCTTAAAACTACTAAAAGATTATGAACTTGATATTTTAAATAATATGATTCTAATAATTTTTGATTTTTAGAGGATGAACCTGTAAAAACAGTTTTATAGATATTAGATAAGTGATCATTTAAAACTCTTTCAACTAGGTAAAATCCATCGTATTGAAGATATGATTTGTCAACTGAATTTCTAAAACCATTTTCTTCTAAAAATCTTAAAATTTCATCAAAATCTAAATTAATTAGCTCTTTGATTTTATCAGTCCCGTAAAGTTTACCACTCGCAACAGCTAGTTTTGCAGAGTTGTAGGAGTCTTTTTTTAATTTAATTACTTTAGCCATTTTTATTAGTTAGTTAAATAAAATATTTTGAAGTTCTGCTTCATTTTCTGATAAAATATCAGTAAATAAATTTTCAAAATTTAAATCTAATTTTTCTAAACCATTTTCAGTTTCAAAAACTAAACCGTTTAAATTTGCTTTACTACAAACTTTAATTTTGTCAGTTGTTAGAGATTTTACAAAAGCTAAATCAGATTTTGAAGTATAGATTACATCGTATTTGATTAATTTTTTTGCAAGTTTAAATAATTTTTGAATTAAAGTTTCTCTATCAGTTTTTGATAAATTTAAAATTTGTGTTAAAGCTTTTTGTTTTACAGTTTCTAAAATTTGAGCTTTAGCGTCTAGTTCTAATTCTTTTGAGATTTTAGAGTATTTACTAGATATTTTAGTTGAAACTAATTTAGATTCAGATTCATATTTTTCTAAAACGTTTTCTTTGTGTTGAGAAAAGTTTTTTTCAAATTGTGATTCTAGAGTTTTAATTGCATCATTAGTTTGTTCTTCAATTTGTTCTTTTTGAAGGTTTGCTTTTGATTGAATATCTCTAGAAATATCTTGTAAAGACATTCTTAATAAAAAAGGGAGGGGCTTAAGCCGCCATTCCCATAATTAAGAACGCTGTAACGAAACCAAAAATTAAAATTGTTTCTGGTAAAACTGCGAAAATTAATGCTTTTGAAAACATTTTTGGGTCTTCTGAGATAGCTCCAATTGCTGCAGCCATTGCATCTCTTTGTCCTAATCCAGTTCCAATTGCTGCTAAACCAATTGCTAATCCTGCTCCAAGTCCTAATAGACCTGTTGTTGAAATCATTGTTTCTACTACCATAATTGTTTTAAAATCTTTAGGGTTTATAAGTCTTGTTATTTAGTATATGATTATATAGATGAAATAAATAATTAACTTAATAAATATTAAAAATCATACCTAGTTTATGGCTTATCAAAATAAAGTTTCAGAGATGAAGGAAAAACATAAGGATAGAAAAAAAAGATTAAAACAAGAAACTAGTTCTGGTAAAAAAAAAGTTTTTGATAAAAAAGCAAATGAAAAAAATCAAATGGGAATTATGAACAATATTTCTAAGGCAGGAGGTCTTGAAAGATTTTTAGAGGATAAATTTCAAAAGGGTGGAGTGTTAGATTATTGCTCAATTAAAAAGGATTATATTCAGGTTGATTGTGAACAAGGAAAGATTAGAGTTGAGTATAGGTTAACTCATGATTATAATGTAGATAATGTGAAAGTTCAAGGGATTGAGTTTAAGTATAATGAAAATAAAAGATTTGTTTATCGAGGTAATGTTTCAATGTTATTTGATAAATTTTTAGATGATATTTTAGAGTAAAAAGTATATTATTAAAATATTATTATTTTGAGATAATTTATTTTTGAAAATTAATATAAATTATTATAAAAAATAAAAGTGAATAATATCACAAAGTAAAAAATTATTAATTTTAATCCGTCGTGATCAAGAAATTTAGTAAATTTCTAAGCCTTGATTTAAATTAAAATTTAAATAAAGAAACAATGTTTTCGCAAAGTGTCCAAAAATTTAAACAAATAAAAATCTAT
>AYRE01000042.1_pt1 | contig 18827 bp, 19 predicted proteins | sample 183791 | NCBI WGS metagenome assembly AYRE01 (sample SAMN02391470, study PRJNA226580) | bioreactor metagenome | isolation source: day 6 sample from continuous culture bioreactor with low C:N ratio... | place: Germany: Bremen | reverse complement strand
CTTTACCGTGACAGGGTAAAATGATGGGCCGGACTACACCATTCGGGCAAACACTCTCGACCACCCTAACTTTCAAGTTGACATTCCCGTAACGTCCGAAAACCCGGATTTGAACCGGGAACCTGTCGATTACTGCTTCGAATCAGTTTGAAGTGGTGACTGTCTCAATATCATATAAGTGCCAATGGCACCTATCTAAAGGAATCTACAGTCGACCGCTCTACCGTTGAGCTATTTTCGGTCAACTCTCAAATGTGTCAGACACATCTAGGATATTTAATTTAATCGTGACCCCTTTATAAAGGTTTCGATTTAAACATATAAATTTAAATATTAAAACAAAAAAATAATTATTTTTTTGAATCAAACATACCAGTAGGAACTACTGGAATTGGAGCTGGTAAATTTAAACTATCAGATAAATCTAAAGATTTTACAATCCCCTTACTATAAATAAACTTTGAAACAACTGAATTAACCATCTGATTCAAAGTTTTATCCAATTCCCAACCTCTTAAAGTCTCAGCCACAATTTCAGGAGTATCTGAATATACAACATCCCCTACTAAAGTAATATGACCTAAATCAGTCCCATACTTAACAGTAAAAGTGAAATCAATTTTTAAAACATCAGAACTACCTGCTCCAACATTTAATTTAGTTACACCAACTGAATCAATTTTAACATTATGAGAAATCTCAATTTGACCCTTATTAGAAACATTATTCCTAACTGCATCAAATTTTGAAAATCCAAAACCAACAATTGCCATTGTATAAAACTACTTAACCTTTTTAGAAGCTAAATCCATTTTAACTTCAGCTAAAGCTTTCTTGAAAACATTTAAAGCATCCCCTTTTTTTACTTTTAAATAAAAATCAGTTTTATCAACTAAATGATGACCTTTAAAATGTCCAACTACTTCAACATCCGCCATAGGTTCCATGTATACTTTTAATAAAGAAAACAAAGACTCCTCATTAGAATCCACTGTAATTTTTAAATCTGTTCCTTCTCCTGATTGTTCGATAATTTCCATTTTTAAAATTAATATAATATAAGCCAAACATATTGACTTAAAAGAATTTGTAATGATTAACTCATTACAAAAAAACTCACCAGAACTACTCTAATGAAATTTTCTTAAACTCGAAAGCCTTTAAAGGTAAAACACTCTTTAAAGAATTTCTAAATCCAACTTGGATTTTTCCACCAATAACTTCATTCATAAACTCATTATAAGTTTTTGAAGCTAATTCATTTGAAATAATCTTTTTAGTTTCATTTCTAATAACTGATTTAACTAATCCTGAAGCTGCTTGTTTTGTAACAATGAAAGGTTTAACTCTAACATCTAATCCATCCTTTGATTTAACAACAAATGAATCTTCAATTAAATTTGAATTAACTTTAACATGTCTTCCTAAAAAATAAGGAACTTGTTGATAGTTAGATAATTGAGTTTTAGCTAATCCAGAATTAACTTCATCAATTTTAAATGATAATCTTACATTTTGATTCTTAACTGAACCTGTAATATACATCATTGAAATCTTAATTGTTTTACCAACTAATGTATTTAAATCTGTAACTTCTGATGATCCAATCTTTTTAGAATTTAAAAATTCAGGTGCTACAATCTCAACAGGAAACTTTCTCTTTACCTTCTTAACTTTAGATTTTACTACTACCTTTGCCATTTTTATTTATAATTCCACCCAGCTTCGATTCTATTATTATTCTTATAATATTTAGCTAATCTTCTAATCTTTGCCTCAATTAAGTTTAATCCACGAGTATTATGAGTATCTCTTGTATTATTCCCTAAATGTTTCTTTAATTTATCAGCCTTAACAGTTAATAAAAATAAATCTTCAGGAATTTTAGCAGCCATATCATTTTCTGCTAAAATCGCAGTAATTGATTTACCAGTTAAAGCCTTAACTGAAGGAACTCCGTGTTGATCTCTTAAAGTTAAACCAATAATAGATGGTTTAATATCATCCTTAGCCATAGCTAAAATGATTTTCACAACTTCTTTTTCTTTAATAGTTACAAAAGATAAATCTGCTTCAACAGGTCTTGTTGAACCGGACTTTCCTGCAACTCTTGCATGTGTTCTTGCCATTTTCAGGTATAAATTTGTATTATATACAAATATCATCCTATATTAATAGTATATAAAAAATACTACAATTAACATAATTTGATAATAAAAAAAATTCTTTTAAGTTTATAAAGTTATCCTGATAAGACAAAAATAAAAATAAATTAAATTAATATACAATAAAAAATAAAAATAAATTTAAAAAATAAATCCATCAATTTTCAACTCTTTGAGTTGATAAATCAAGATTATTATCTACATAATTAACATTATAAGTTTCTGAAAACCTACTACCATCTGAATCAACACATAAAATCTCTAACTCAGACACACCCTCTTTAAACTCCAAACCTGTCGCAATATACGCATAAGGTGAAGATGAAATCATATCATATCTCTCAATCCCAAATAAACTCCTAAAAAAGTTAATTGGTCTTGATAAAATCCCTCCAACTGGATCAATTCCAAACTCACAAATCTCAACATTTTTCTTATTTAAATTAAATTTCAAAACATTATTACTTAATGAATGAATATATAAATTATCTAATTCATCCAATTTAGATTCAAAATTTGAAGAAGCTAAAACTAAACTATCAACATCAACAAATAAAGGCCCATCAACAACAACATCAAACACATAATTTTTAACTGGTCCAAAATTTCCAATCGCATCAATACAATTTAAATTAAAATTTACTTTTCCAGTTGGAAAATCAGTAAAATTAATAACAATATCAGCCTTACCACCATCAAGCTCAATTCCTGAAACTAACTTCCCTCCTAAATCATAACTACAACTAATTTTACTAAATGGTCCAACACTATAAATAGTAGCTCCAAACACATAAGGATCCTCATTAACTAAAAACCCAAATTCAGGAACTAAAACATAATCTAACAATTTATCATTTAATAATAAACTCTTAGTAAAACTATAAGTGCTCGAATCAGTAGAACAATCAATCTTAAAATCAACTTCATCACCCAATTCAACTAAATCAAAATTCTCAATAGTTGATAAATCAAATTCAAACTCAGTCTTAGGTCCATCACTAAAAATAAACCCTCCTTTTGAACTCTTCAACCTACAAGTTACAACCTTTGAAGTTTCAAACTTTAAAATTGGAGCAGACTCCTTAGTAATCCAACCAAACCCCTTATCATAAACTGCTGAATTCTCAGAATCTAAAATATCAAAATAAATTCCTTCCACATAAGTTACTGAATCTTCAACAACTAATTGTCTTCCGACACCATCAGTTCCAACCAACTTAATATCATATTGTTCATTTAAATTAGCAACTCCAAAAATAATACTTGAAGTAAAATTTTTCCCACTATCAGTAAAAGAAGGAATTGAAAAATCAGATAAAATAATTGAATAATTATCATAAGTCATAATTTCATAATCTGAACCATTAAACTTTGCAACTAAATTATTGTTAACAAATAACTCAACTTTACTAAGTCCTGACACTTCATCATACATACTTAGATCAAATTTAAAAATATCATCAAAAACATTTCCTTGATTATTTAAATCAACAATTGTTAAATTACCAACAGGTAAAGTCTTATCAATAAAAAAGTTTTTCTCAATAAACCCATCTGAAAAACCATAATCAAAAGCTACCGCAAATAAATTGAATTCCCCTTCAATTAAATCATCAACCAAATATCCTAAAGACTCATATACAAATACTCCATCCTCAGACCTTGCCCCACTCATTGAAACTAAACTATTAACTCCCTCAGAATCAAAAGCAACTTTAATTTCTGAATACTCAACAATACTCCTAACAATAAATTTAACTGAATCTAAACCTAAATACTCATAATCAAAAGAAATTAATCCTCCAGATAAATAAGTATAATTAATCTCAATAGATTTTGAAACTTCAAATCCGGAACCATCCATACAATTTACCTCTAAACCAAATTTAGTTTTTAAATCTGAATCTGAATTAAAATTTAAACTCTCATAACTTCCAAACACACTAGACCTTGAACAAAAATAATTTAAATTTGAATCCTCAACACTCAAATCAAGACCAGATAAAATATTAGATGCTGGAGAAGAAGTATAACTTAAACGATTAAACTTATTTAATTTTGTAAAATTATCAAAACAATTATACATATTATCTAACTCAACAAATTTGTAACTACAATAATAACCACCAATTTCATCAGTATTATTAAACTCAAAATCAATTCCATCAACTAAAGGTTGATAATTAGTAGCAATTCTTGAAAAAATCTCATTACCACCATTTAAACTAATTGAATTTAAAATTAATGGAGTATTGTCATAAATTAAATTAAATTGTCTAACTAAAGATTCTCCAAAAATATCAACACAACTAAATTTAATTGAAACTTCACCATAATTTTTAAACCATTCCTTAACATCTAAATCAGACATTCTAAAATTAAAAGAACTCCCTGAACTATAACTACTAATAGGAGTTTTTTGATTCCCACGAGTTAATTCTACTGAACACTCAAATTGCCTATACTCTGGAGCTGAAAATAAAACCTCAACATTAGGATTCATCTCTTTTGTGAAAATTAAATCATCCGTATTATCAATATCAATTAAATCCCCTGAAAAATTAAAACTAGGCTTAGATACATCATAATAATAACTTAATTCACCAACTCCACGATTCCCAGCCTTATCAATTAAACCAACCTCAAAATTCAATTCCTTTAATCCTGTCTGACCAGATACATCTTTTCCAACAATTAAACTTGAATCAATATTTGCCCTCATAAACATAGTTGAATCAAAAGTATGATTTTGCAAAACTGAATCAAAAAAATTCACATTATCAATTGGAAAAGTAGTCCTAGTTGAACCATCCCCCACAATTAAACTTAAACTTCCATCTTCAACAATCCAAGACCCAGTCCCATCAACAGATAAATTTACATCTAAATTATAACTATTTTGACCATTAGATCGAATATAAATTTTTCCACTCCCATCAACAAACATCTCAGACTCATCTTTTAAGATATTATAATCTAATAATACTGGACTTTGAGTATCATAATAATAAGTATGTTCCTCAGTAAATTTATTACCTAAATTATCCTCACAATAATAATTCCCAAGATATTCATCATCTGATGAAAATCCAATTTGTCCAAAAATAACTTTTTTAATTTCTGAATGAACTGAATTTCCTAATAACTCATCATGAACTGCTGAATCATAATCAACAATTGAAAAACTTGAAAGACTTGAATCTAAATTAACATAATTCTCCAATCCACAACTAGTTAATCTAGAATCTGAAGAAGTTAAAATAACATCAGCTGTTTGATTTAAAAAACCAACAAAATTTTCCTTATATTTAAAACTTTCAGGAGTTACTAAAACTAATTGAGTATGAATATCAATTGTAAAAAAAATATTTAAATTTGAACTTTGATTAAAAATATCTGAACATTCTAAAGATAATAAATACCCATCCCCATTAGAACTTGAATTAAAAATTGGTAAATCAAAATCATATAAAACTTCATTAGAAGAAGGAAATGTGAAATTTCCAAAATGAGTATAATGTGTTGAATCAGCCCCATCAATACCTTCTAAATTATATTTACAAGATTCAACTTTAGTTTTATCTGAAAATCTAAAATCAAAAAATGAATCTAAATTAACTAATGTTGTTGTTAAAAAAATAGTATCACCAGACCCACTAAAACTAGGAGACATCAATTCAATTTTTGGCCCAGAATTATCAATATTTAAATCAAAATCCCAAATTTTTCCAACATTACCAGACTGATCAGTTACTTTAATTTTTAAATTATTAGTTGAACTATCAATTAAACTATCTCCCAAATTATCTACTAAATAATCATCAATTTTAATTGGAATAATATTATGTTGATTTGATGATATTTTTTCAATAAATGTATCTGCATTATTTAACATATACTCAATATATAAAACACTATCAAACTCAAAATTATCACAACTAGATAAAATTGAATCTGAAGCTAAAAGTTCTAAATATACATCCCCTATAATTTCACCATCATCATTTAAACCAATAAAAACAGACTCCAAATCATCATTTCTCCCAGTTAATGAAACATAAACATTAGGAGGTAAAATATCACATGAAATTTCAAAATCTGAAACTTGAACACCATCTGCTAAAGCACTTGATGACGGATTACTCCTTAAATAAAAAGCATCTATACCATATTGAAAATCTTGATGAGGTGTTCCTTCAACTTTTGGATAATTTTCAATAATATCAAATTGATTATCCCCATTTGAATCTTTAAAACATCCAACCCCTGATTTCCATTTACATAAATTTCCAGAAGATTCTAAATGATAAAGTCCATATTCACTATTTACAAAATTACTACTATTTTCACACATAGTTTTTGAAGTATATAATTCACAAAATAACTCCGAATTATATAAAGATTGAGACTCCCAAGCTAAATCACTTAAATATAAATTTTTCACATTCCCTAAATATTTTGACAAATCAATATCAGAACCATAAGGTAATTTTGGTGAACTTACCATATATGAACAATCACCAAGTAAATCTGATTTCTTTTGACTACACAAATTAAACCCACCATCAGTAAAACATAAATTACAATTTGACGCAGATTTAGGTCTAATATCAACAGGAGTAAATAATTTTGAACTATCAATAATTGGACTCTTTGAATCAAATACTTTTAATCCAACAGCATCAATATGAATTTCACCATCCCCCTCATAACTAAATTCAACTTTAATATCACTTGAAGTTGGTTTAAATATAACATCATCATAAGTTGTATAAACACCATAAGTTTTAGAATTTAAACTTGTCATAGGAAGAGATAATTGCTCAACCCCACCAATTAAAACTTTTAAATTCCCAGTAGAATCATTCCTCGCATTTCTAAAATTAAAAGTTAACATATAAAAATAATTATCAGTTAAATCTCTCACAGTTTGAGACAATTTAGTATTAGAATTTAATTTAGCATAAAAATCTCCAAAATAAGCAAGTGATTTATCAGTCCCAAGTTGAGCATTCCCCGACCATTTTGATAATGAACCAAATTCAAAACTAGGATTTTTAATTACATTTTTAGAATAATAATAATTCTTTTCATTAAAATATTTTTCATTTGAGATTTCCTTAGAAACACACATCCCATCAACTTTTAAATTTTCAACATATTGATCAGCAGAAACCCACCTACAATTTCCAGTCAAACTATCAACTTTATCCCCATTACACAAAGACTCTGATTTTAAATCTGAACAAACTTTTAAAGCTCTATCCACAATACAAGATTCTTTTTCAATATCTAAAATTCCAAGTTCAGATGCTTTTTGAAAATAAGAATTAAAATTCCCCCCCAAATAAGGGTTAAAAACACATTTATTCTCACCAGCTAAATCAACAGATTCACAAGAATTTTGATTAACATATAATCCTAAAAATCCTCCTCCATCCCTACACTGTTCAGTTAAATAATTAATTAACTCATCATCATATTCATCATTAGTATCATCAATATCATCTCCATTATCACTTCCATCATCACTACCACCAGTCCCATCATCATCACCTACACCAGGATCAGTAGAACCTGAGATACAAGTAGTTTGATCATAAGTTACAAAATTAGAACATGAACTCGCAAACTTATTTTTAATATTTTGATTATCAAAAATAATATTTCCAGAAACTTGACAAAAAGTCCCTGAAGCTGTTTCACAAGATAACTTTTTTGTTCCAAGTTCATTACAAGCTATAAGAGAAGTAACATCTGATAAAAGAATTGTATCTTCTCCAACACATCCACCTTTAGATTTTGGTATAACATCCGACCCAGTATAACAACAATCAAAATTAGCTGAAAAACCAAAATTAATCCCTGAAATAAACATACCGAAAACAATAAACACACTAAATAAATATTTCATACCAATACATTAAAATAACTCTATATAAAGGTTATATAATACTTGTAAGTAAAAAATAAACTAAAACAAGAACTTAAATATTAATTATAATCCATAAAGTCCCACACATTAATTATAAAATATAAAAAATACCAATTAAAAATAATTTAAATATTGATTAAAAATTAAAATAAAATAAATAAATAATAATAACTAAAAAAAAATAATAATAATAACTAAAAATAATAAAATTTGATATATTAAATATAGAACTCAAATAAGTAAATAAATTATAAAAATATTTTGGTTAAAATAAATTAGTTAGATGATGTATCTGCATCATCTCCTTCCGCTGAACCCATAATTCTATGATAAATTTCTTGGTTCTTCTTTGCTTGAGGGTTACTTAGCTTTTCATGCAAATCCTTAAGTTTCTTTTTTCTAGCAAAATAGTCTTTTTCTACATCAGGGTCTCCCATTTTTATATTATTGTAAATCAAGTAAATACCGGTCTAAATCTATCAAAAAAGGTATAATCAACTTGTTATAACTAATAGTAATAAAAATTACTTTATAAACCTTTTCAAAATTACCACGACAAGTGACAAAATAAGTCAAAAAGCACCCCACAACACCAAATAATAACATTTTAGAAGTAATTAAGAGAAAAAACTAAAACAAATTTCTCCTAAAATAAGAAAAAATAAGAAAAAAAATGGTGAATTCTAATCATTCCCCCAATTTTTTCCTAATATCTCTACTCGATTTCAAATCATATAAAACTAATAGTGCGATAAATACTGCTACTGCAATTAAAATGATAAAATATAATTGCAATTTATCATTTTCTAAACTCACAACATGAAAACTCGTAGATATATCTTGATCCAAATCTCCATAGTCCAAAACCTTAACCTCCAAAGAATAAACTCCATTAGAAACTGATTTTGGAATAGAAATTGAATCAATAAATGATGCCTGAGTTTCAACAGCTTTTAAAACTTTAGCCTGTGCAACCAACTCATTATCGGGTCCAAAGATTTTATATTCAAATCGTAAATCAACTCTACCCAGATTTTCAGGATATTTAATATCCATTTCAAAATAAAATTTTTCTCCCGCAACAACCTCAGAATACTTATCAGGGACATTCGCAGACAAACTTAAAGAATTCCCATAAGTTATCAAACCAATCAAAGTTAAAAATACAATTATTAAAAAAATTAAAACTCTCAAACTCAAAAACCTAAAAGTATCTAAATTGTTCATTTACTATACCCTCCAGAAATTTCCAAAAATTTAATTAATAAACTAGTAAAATTATGATAAAAAAAACAAATAAAACTAAAAAATATAAATCCATACCCAAACAACAAATTACTTGAAAAATTATCTAATAAATAAAACCCAATTATAATAAAAAATAAAATATACAATATTCCAACATACAAAACCCAAATAGAACAATATTTTTCATAAACAAAATAATTAAAAAATTTATAATAAAAAAAACATAAAATCATCAAATACAAATAACTTAAAATAGAAATCTCAATCAAATTAAAAGAAATAGTAATTAAACCTAAAACAGAATAAATTAAAAATCCAAATAATAAAACAAATAAACTAAAAAATTCTTTTTTTAAATTTTTCAGATAAAAACCATTTAAAACTAAAATTCCCATAAAAACTAAACATAAAACTGAAAATAAAAAAAATAATGAAAAAATAATTAAAAAAGATAAATTCATTTTTTTAACCCTCTAAAATTATTATAAAAAATAAATCCTAAAATAATAATTACTAATACAACGGAAATCAAATCTAAATAAAATGGAAACTCCAAAGAGAAAAAAGCAAAACTCATCCTAAAAATAAATAATAATCCAACTAATAAAAATAATATAAATTTTGAAATATTTTTAAATTTAATAACATTATTTGTAACCTCCCAAAATAATAAAATTGATGCAAACAAATAAATAAATAAAATTAAAAAATTCATTTTTCTAAAACCCCCACATAAGTAAAAAATAATGAAAAAAAACCTAATATCTCAAATAAAAACACAAAATTAGAAATAAAAAATATCTCACCTAAAACTAAAAAATTAAAATAAATAAATAAATCTAAAAGACCACTTAAACAAAAAAATGTAAATCCCAAAAATAAAAAAGACTTCACAACCAAATTCATCTTAAAAGAAAAAATTAAAACAAACAAAGATAAAAATAAATAAACAAACGAAGTAATTACAAATAAATTTGGTAATTGAGAATAATTTAAATAAAAATAAATAGCATAACATATCCAAATCAAAACAAAAGTAATTGTAGAATATAAATATAAACTATTAAACGAATAAGACTTAAAATTATCAAATACACTAATTAATTTAAAATTATAATAAAAATACAAAATCTCCATCGCAATAAATAAAAATAAACCAGAAAATAAAATAAAAAATAAAAAAATTGAATTTACAGATAACTTAAAATCAAACATAGTATTTGACAAATAACTAATCCCAAATAAATCAAAAAAAAATAAAAATAAAATTAAAAAAAAACTAACCAATACAAATTTTTTAAAATCATTAAATCCAATCATTTATTAATCCCTCCAATATTAGAATGAACATCAATTTCAACATCATCAAAATCATCACCTTCATAATTCATTGAATCACCTAAAGTTTCAAAGTCATTTTTCAAATCTGTTTCGTCACCTGATACTTCAGCACCATCACTACCACCTACTAAATTAGAATTATTAATTTGAGAGGAATTATTACTAACAACATTAGAATTATTAATTGAAGAATTTGAAACATTATTAAAGTCAGAAATTACATCATTATCCCTATCACCAAAAAATTTTCGATAAATAAAAATAAATAAAATCATTAAAAAAATAAAAAATAAAAATCCAACTAGATATAAAATCCACCCAGATAACATAAAACCTGAATCTGAACTTACAACAAAATCACTCTCAAAACTATCTCGAATATTATCCCCATAAACTGTTTCTAAAACAAATTTATAATTTCCCGGCAATAATGGCAAATCATCTTTAAATTCTTTAAAAATACTTTCCTCAACCTCAACATCTAAAAATTCAGTAGTTTTAAAAATAATATTATTTGTGGAATTAAATAAAGTATAAGTTAATTCAACCCTAGTCAATTCAGTCCCAAAGTTTTCAAAAGTTACAACTGCCACAATATCTGAAACTTTTAAATAATTACCTGAAAAAACATTAAAAGTTATATCAAATAGCTGACCAGGAATAAAATCTAAATTATCAGTATTTACATAAGGTCCTACCGGAGTTGACCAAATATTATCCGAAGTTATATTTAATTCCACACTAGATTTTCTTGAAACAACCTCTACATCCTCCAAATCCGAATAATTTAAATCAAAATATTTTAAAGGATTAAATAAAACTGATTCATACAAATAAACATCAACTGCTAAATTCCACATCCCATCTCGAATAAAATGTAAACTTGATTTCTCAGAAGACTCTAAATCATCCAACGAAAATCCAAAACTAAAACAAGAACTTAAAAATAAAATAAATAAAATAAAAACTCTAAAAAATAAATTAAAACCTAAAATTTCAAACTTCATAAAAATATATAAGGTCTGCAACTATAAAAAAAAGTTGTTTAAAAATGTTCCAATAAAACAAATAAAAAGCAAATAATTCAACAATTAGAAAAATTAATTAAAAATAAAATATAAAATATTAAAATTATATAAAAATATTAAATTTAAAATATCTCAAAAATAATCTAAATGAGGTTTTTAAATAAAACCCCAAAGGACGAATGTTCTCTCAAATTAAAAAAATAGGACTAAAAGTCCAAAATCAATACATTAATAAATTAAAAATTTACAGTTAAAAACATACAAACATAATTTTTAATAATTAACATACCTAGTATTAATATATTCTAACCAAAAGTTAAATATACAGTTGTAGTTTATTAGTTCCCTAAATTCAAAACAATTTTCAAACAAAATCTTTAAAATACAAATTAAATATTAATAAATATTAATAAATATTACAAACAACATAAAGATTAATTCTAACACTCAAAGTAAAGAACTAATACATTATATATAGACGTTAAACTATTTATATGCTCGTTTGAATATTTTTCCAAAATATATAAATAAATTCAACATTTTAAAAATAAAAATACTAAATTTAATCTAACAATTAAAACTAAAAAATAAAATAAAAATAATGTGAAAACCACACTAAAAAATAATTCCTAAAACTCCTAGATAAAAATTATTTATAATAAATTAATGAATACATTAAATTAATTTACAAAATCCAAATTATAAAACACATTAAATCTCCTACCAAATAAAAATGTTTTATAATTTTAAATATAAATTAATATAACTAAAATTCTATTTTAAATTAATTTAAAATAGCCTTAAATAAATTTGATGAAGTATCTCTCATCAAACCACCAAGTGATGAAATAAAAACATTCTCCACCTCAAACAACTCAGAGTTTTCAAGTTCTAAAAATCTTACATACTCATTTAACTCATCAAGATTTCTAAATCCACACTGTAAAATATGTAATGAATCCTCATGTAACTTATAACATCCAATAACATTTGAATTATTTAAAGCCCACTTTGAAATTCCATCCTTTAATTTCCAATAATTATTTTTCTTCTTTAAAAAAATAAAAGCAAAAACTTCAAGCCCCAATAATTTATAATCTAAATCCACAGTATATCTATCAACCACTTCATTTAACTCTAATTTTTTCTTAATCTTATTAACACCTGAATGTGTTAAACTTCTATAAGGAATTGACTCCGCAATTTTACAACACGACATACTCGCATCATCAACAAGCAAACTCAAAACTCCTTTCTCATTATCATTTAAATCAACCATTCTTGGCGGTTTTCTTTCATCATAATGAAAATTCACTCCTGAAAAATCTAAGGTATTTTCTTCATCCCCAGATTGATCAACTAATAAATCAAATAGATCTTTTGAAGAATTTTTAATAAACCCACTATATGGAAAAGTATATACTTTATTCACCACAATAAAATCTGATGACTCCATATGCAATTTATCAAAAAATGCCCACAATTCCTCCATTGATGTAAATCCGCACTTTAAAATATGTGTGCTTTTATTATTTACTATATTATATAATCCCATAACATTATGAGACAAAAGTTTTTCTATAAACTCCTCATTTCTACCAGCAGGTAAAATTTTAACCATAGCTACCGCAAAAATATGTACTCCTAAATACGCATAATTGATTTCTGTTGTATAATTTTTAATAATTTTCCTATGAGATAACTTCTCTTTGATCTTATGAACCGCTTGTGAAGTTATTTTTAACTGATTTCCTATTTCAGTATCTGTAACTCTTGCATTTTCCAAAAGTAATCTTAATGTTTTTTTTTCGTTCCTAGATAGTTTCATTTTTAATTTGAAATTCCAGAAGAGATGCCATGACTAAAATTTATTCCTACCTTAAACCTTAGTATAAAAAATAAACCAAAATACCCATATAAAATTTAATATTTTTTGTATGTAAAAAAAATAATAAAAAGTTGAAAAAAAATCAAAAAATGTAAAAAAAAATCAAAAAATGTAAAAAAAATAAAACCTCTATATAAATCAACTACAACTCAAAAAATAAATAAAAAAATAGAATCAAAAATAAATCAAAAAAGTAAAACCTTAAATATATAACTAAAACCTACAATTTAAATACAAATAAAAAAATTAAAAAATAAAATCTAATCAAAAATATTCAAATTTCAATAAAACCTATAAAAAAATAACTCTAAAAAGTTTAAAATTGAAACTAAAATAAAAAATAATAAATTCTAATAAATTAAATCCAAATTACATAATAAATATGCTCTAAAATAATAAAAACTTCAAATTTAAATAAAATCACTAAAAATGAATTTTCTACAAAACATCAATTAATAAACTTAAAAATAAACTAACAATAAAAAGTGTCGACCCGGAGATTTGAACTCCGGACCTCTGGAGTATGAATCCAGCACTCTAACCAACTGAGCTAGGTCGACATAAACTCTAAAATTCAACAGTTTAAAACCATTCAATACTTAAAACAATCAAAATCCATTTATAAATTATGCGGTTTTCAATATATAAAATAATTACGATAAGTATTTAAATAAATAAAACCATACACAATCAATGTTAAGGATCGTAGATGTTAAAAATAAAAGTGAATCGTTAATTAAAGAACTAAACAAAGAAATTTCAAATCTTTCCAAATATAATAAAAATAGTTCAGAAAACGAAGACAATATTTCAAAAACACTATCAAAAATTCAATTCCAAATAAATGAATATGAATACCTCACAAATATAAAATTTAAAAGAAACAAAAAGGTTAAAAATCCTCAAAAAAAAATAATTCAAAGAAAATTAAAAATTAAAACAGATAAAAAAAATAAACAATCAAAATCATTTTTAAGATGGTTAATTAATAATAGTGAACTATAATACAATAAAATAATAAATATAAAATGGTCCATAAAACAATAATATACTCATTTATAACATTAATATTAATTATTAACACAATCATTATATACCTAATCAATCAATCCGGAGTAATCCTGCAAAATACAGACATAATGATAAAATTAATTAGCACAATATCACTTTTAATTTTTTTAAATACACTAATTATTCAATCAAACATAACACAAAGAGTATTATATAAAAAAAATTTTCTTAAACTAAATTTAATTATACTAACAATTCTAACTTCATTAAGTATTTACCAAAGAATATTAGATTATAATTCAAACAACCTAATTAACTTTACAATAATTCAAACTAGCCTATATATAATATTATTAACTATCACAATTCTCCACCTAAAAGACTTAAGAAAATTAATATTAAAATTATTCAAAAAAAATATTAAACCCGATAGACATACAAAATAAATAAACTCACAACATTAAAACAAAATAATTTATCAATATGTTTTTAAAACTTAAAATATTATTATTTCTATGACAGCATCAAGAGAAGAATTTTTAATGAAAAGAAAAAAAGAAGGATTCTATAAACAAGCAAAAGAAATTAATGTTAGAGCTAGATCTTATTTCAAATTAGAACAATTAGACAATAAATTTAATTTAATTAAAGAAAATATGAAAATTATTGACTTAGGTTGTGCCCCAGGAGGTTGGCTTGAATATATTGATAGAAAACTTGAAGGTAAAAAAGGAGAAGTTATTGGAATCGATTTATTAGAAATTAAAAAACAATCTGATTTCTCATCTAAAATTGAAATCATTGAAGACGATTTTAACAATATTGAAGATTACCATATTGACAAATTCGATTTAGTATTATCCGATATGGCCCCAGAATTTAGTGGAGACTCAGTTGCAGACAGAGGTAGATGTCACAAATTAAATGTTAAAACACTTGAATTTTGTGAAAATCACCTAAAACAACATGGAAGACTAGTATTTAAAACATTTGGTGGAGAAGATTTAGAATGGGTAAGAAGTAAAGCTAAAAAAATGTTTAAAGAAATTAAAGAATATAAACCTACATCATCCCAAGGAAAATCCGCTGAACTATTTATTTTTTGTGAAAATAAATTATAAAATTAAAAACAAAAAATTAAAACAATTTAATTTTTTAAAACTAATTCTAAATCCAAAATATTAATTACAAGAATTATCAACTTGAGTAATAGTAAAACTTGCCCACCCAGATTTTTTATCAACACAACCCAACAAATTACTACCTTGTAAATTTAAACTATTTAAATTTGAGAAAACATCTGAAATTCTAACATCCACTAAATTATTTGAAGATAAATCAATAGTTTCCAAATTAATTAAATCACCATAAAGTCTAAAATTTGACAACCCATTACCCGGAAAATTTAATAATTCAACATTAGTAGCATTTTCAAAATAAAAATTAATTGTCCCACCAACCAATAAATCACTAAACTCTAAAACATCAGTTGTGATACCAGAACTATCAAAATCAATCCCCACATAATCCCTAGTTTCAACAGTTTGAAAATATAAAGTATTTAATCCTGACTTAGATCTCAAACCTAAATTCAGTTCTAATAATCCTTCAGAATTAATAATTAAATCATCCAAATCATCTGAAAAAGTTAAATAATTTTCAAATAATTTATCAAAACAAGCATTTGAATTTAAATCAGACCTTGAAAAAAAATCCACATTATTTTCAAGTAAGGGATTTTCAAAGTTTTTACATAAAGAAAAAACATAACTCCCATTAGGACCCTCAGCACCTGAAAAAATAAATTCACCTGGAATTTTATAATACCTAGTAAATTCATTATTATCACCATAAGTAAAATCATCTGAAACAATCAAATAATCTCCTTCAACTTGAACATTAAACCTAGCCATAAAATGTTCAGGTAAAACTAAATCCCTATAATAACCTCCTTTCACAGATTGTAATATTTCAAATTCCTTTAAAATAGAATTTGCAAAATCATCAACCTCATTTCTTTTTTCATCAATACTAATATCTAAAGAAATATTTCCCAAAACTACAATAATTAAAGATACAACAGACATAATAAATACAAAAACTAATAAAAATTCTACTGAAAACTGTCCATTTTTTCTAATCATAAAATACAAATAAAAATATAAATTAAAAAAAGATGTATTTTATTTAAGTGAATATTTTAAAAATTCCAAAATTAACGTTTAAATAAATGAACAAATGCCCTAAAATACTTTACCTCATACAAAGTATTTTTTAACCCAGTTAAAGTTCTAAACCAAGCAATTCCAAAATAAGTTGTAAATAAAAAATAAAAACTTAAAAAAACTACAATAAATAAATCCAAACCATGGTGTTTAAAAAAATCTTTTCTTGTTTTTGCTTTTGCATAATGCCTAATTAAATCAAAAGCAAAAACTACTAAAACCCACAAAGAAATTAAATGAACTAAATCTAAAATTTTATGAGACACATTAAAAAAAAATTCTAAAACAAAATTAAAAATAGTAAAAATAATAGCTAAAAATACTAAAATATCCAAAACCCTATCAAAAACAGTTTGATGTAAATATAAATTATATAATTTTTCAATATAAGAATCATTCCTATAATAATTACTATAAGCTTTAGATTTTTTTGACAATTTAATCATAATTCAATCTAAGCATACCAATTTAAAATTAAATATATAAACCACACAGGCACAAAATTATATAAACAAAATTATAGTAAATAAAATATGGAACAAATAATTAATCTATTAGTAAATCAAATTAAAGATAAAAATCAAATTAAAGATTTAGAAGATAAATTAATTATTGAAAAAATTACAAAATATTTTCTAACTAATGGAGACATTAGAAAAAAATTAGAAAAAGAATTTTCAAAAAAAGAAAATAAAATTATTAAATCAAAAAACTTCAAAGAAATAGTTAAAATAATTAGAAAAGAAATTGGAATTATTTATGGAAGTTTTTTAACATCAGACTTTGACAAAAGAGAAAAATACTTAGAACAATCAAATAACCTTGAAGACACAAAAGTAATCCTTAAACTCCACAAATCAACACGTGAAAGAGTTGATTTTTACGATGAAATATTCACCAAAATTTTCAACTGGAAAAAACCAAATAAAATTGGAGATTTATGTTGTGGATTAAATCCAATGGCAATCAGTTTAATTAAAGAGAAATTAAATAAAACACCAGAATACTTCGCATCAGATATCAATCCTAAAGATATGGATTTTTTAAATTTATTTTTTAATAAATTTAATGTAAATGGTTTTGCAAAAAGTTATGATTTAACAAAATTAGATATTTTAAAAGAAAAGCAATTTCAAGATTGTGATATGATATTTTTATTTAAAGCTTTAGACTCACTAGAATTTATTAAAAAAAACTGTACAAAAGAATTAATTCAAAATATTCAAAGTAAAAATATTGTTGTAAGTTTCCCAACTAAATCACTAGTTTCTAAAAAAGAATTTAAAATCGAAAAAAGAAATTGGTTTATTAAATTCATAGAAGAAAATAATTTCAAATATGAAACCTTTGAAATCGAAAATGAGTTATTTTTTCTAATTGAAAAATAAGGAATATCGTTAATATTTAAGTTTCCCAATAGCATTTTTAGGTAAATTAATATTACAATCCGGAAACTGATTTAAAACCCAAGATACAAAAGTATTACAATTTGGTTTAAAGAAATAATTATAATTATTTTTAAAAATATAATCAATATTATCAAAATTAACAAAATTTACCATACTCTCAGCCAAAGAACCTGAACCTCCAACAACACATCCAACTAAACTAGACTCAAACTTAGGATATTTTTTAAAATTAAATTTACGAACTCCTCTAATAGAAGGAATTAAATTCTTATGAATATAACCCAATTCAATATTTTTTTTATTTTTAAAATTCCAAACCTCAATTCGATTAATTTTACCATCACAAACAGTTACAATCCAACAATGCCTCAAAAAACTAAAAGGATAATAAATTGGTGAAGAAAAAACATAAAATCCATATTTTGCAGAACACTCAAATTTATCTGTAAAATTTTCCATAAATAATAAAATTCTTTAAAGTTAATAAGTCTTATTAGAATATAATTTAATTTATTTAAAGATAATAAAATTTTCAGTTTGTGTTAATTAATTTGTTGTTATAGAATAAAAATACTTG
>AYRE01000041.1_pt1 | contig 18882 bp, 18 predicted proteins | sample 183791 | NCBI WGS metagenome assembly AYRE01 (sample SAMN02391470, study PRJNA226580) | bioreactor metagenome | isolation source: day 6 sample from continuous culture bioreactor with low C:N ratio... | place: Germany: Bremen | reverse complement strand
TTTTTATTTTTGATTTTATTAACTGAAGTAAATAACTTACAACTTTTTTTTTACATTGAAATTTATTTTATAATAATTATTTATATTTTTAGTATTTTCAATTTCATTTTAGATTTTTATGAATTGAATGAAAATATAAAAAATGACCATTTTAAAAAAATATCGGGAGTTATTTTGGGAAAATATTTACTTTATGATGAAAGGGTTTTTTTCAAAATATTTAATTTTGAAAAAGTTAACACTTTTCATATTATTAAAGATGAAGGTAATGAGTATATTGTCAAATTAATAAATTCTATAAATATTTTAGATAATTATGAGAGTAGAGTTATAAAAGTTAAAACTGGCGATTATATAACTTGTTATTGTAAATATGAAAAAATTTATATTGATTCATTTAACCACGATGAGAAAAAAAAGTATGAATTTTATATTTCATATTTTAATAAAGTGGATAAACAAAAAAGATTATAATTTCATAAAATAGAAAATTCCTAAAAATTCTTAACGCGAATAAATTCGCTAAATTTTTAAGAATTTAAATCTACCTTTTTCGCTCGATTTCCGCGAAAAAACGTTCACTTCGCTCTGCTTCGTTCTCTAAAAAATTGTGTAAATTATTTTACACAATTCTTCCGCACTTCGTTTGTCGAATTCAGTAAAACAATTTACCTATTTAAATTCCGTCTCAAGCTTTTTATCTCTCTTCTTTCGATTATGCGAAATAACAAAATTATGAACAGAATCCCTAACTTTTCGTAAATACAACATAAACTTTAAATCATTATCAAATACCAAAGGCTCCAAACTCTTTAAAGTATAAATATCATTTTTCTTTCTTTCAGCTCCTTTTCCGATACTAATTAAATCAGGAATTTTCCTGTCACCATTCCTCATAGAGGAATCTGTGTCTAAATTCGTATTCATAGAATTCGCATTTACTTTATTTAAAATTCCTAAATCCTTTAAAACTTTTCTAGCTGCACCAAATTGACCAAGTCCCCCATCAATTAAAATAAGGTCAGGAAGTTCTTTATTCTCGTTTATCAAACGAGAATAACGCCTATAAACACATTCACCCATTGCAGCAAAATCATCATTTTTCCCAGAAAAACTTTTAATATCAAACTTTCTATAACCCGACTTATCCTCTTTCTCATCAACCCAACGAGTCATTCCACCAACTAAAAAATCATAACTTAAATTACTCATATCAAAAACTTCAATAACTCTAGGCAACCTATTTAAACCAAGTTTCTCCTGAACCTCAAATAAAACATTCTTCTTTCCAATATTTAATTTAGCATTACTAATCCCGAGCTCAACTAAACTTTTCTTCTCTCCTCTTTGTGGACAATTAATCACAACTTTATGACCAGCTAGTCCAGCTAAATATTCCTCAATTAAATTATGTTCATTATCCTCACTCCAAAACTCATGAGAAACCAAAATCTCCTTTGGAATATACGCCTGTGAATAAAACATCTTAACAAAACTTGTAAAAATATCCTCCACATTATCTAAATCAAACTTAAACTCCTTTTTCCCCGAAATTACACCCTTAGAAATATTAAGTAAAACAAATACACACTTAGAATTAACCTCATCAATAACCATAGAAATCACATCCTGATCATAATTTTTAACTAAATCAATTTTTTGCTTCTCAAGTAAAATCTCAATAGACTCAAGTTGTTTTTTTTTAATTAAAGCTTCCTCAAACTTCATATCCTTAGAACACTCAACCATTTCCTTTTTCAAATTTTTCTTAATAACACTAACATTTTTACCTTTCAAAAAATCACGCGCAAGAGCAACAGACTCCATATATTTATCCACATCAATCTCAGAAAGACTTTTAGCAGGCGCAAGCCCAATATCATAGTTTAAACTAGACTTCGTCGAATAAGTTTTAGCTGTAATTAAACCAAATAAACTAACAGTCAAATTAAATATATCATTACGAACAGAACTATCAACAAAAGGTCCAAATAATTCCCCTTTCCCAGAAGTTCTACGAGTAAGCATTAACTTAGGAATTTTATCAGCTGACAATTTAATATAAGGATAAGTCTTAGAATCTTTTAATAATATATTATATTTAGGTTTATTTTTTTTAATTAATTTATTTTCAAGTATTAGTGATTCAACCTCAGAATCCACAATAAAAAATTCCACATCATAAATATTTGAAACAAGTATCCGAGTTTTAGGAGAATGTAGATGGTCATTAGTAAAATAAGAAGAAACTCGACTTCGCAAGTTTTTAGCTTTTCCAATATAAATAATCTTTCCAAATCTATCTTTATACATATATACTCCAGGATTTGTAGGAATTGAACTTCGTTCAAATTTATATTTATTAACTAAATCTTCTGACATATTTTATTTAATCTAAAAGATTATATAAATTTGATTAATTTAATTAATAAACTATAAACAAATAATTTTAATACAATATATACAATTAAATAAATAAAAATAAATAAAAATAAATAAAAATAAATAAAAATAAATAAAAATATATATCTCAACTATTTAATATTTACAATACAATATTTGTAATAAAGTTTAAATTTTAAACCAACCAAATATAAACTTAAAATCACCATTCTATAACTATGGAAAATAAACAAGAAATATTAAATCAAAGAAAAGAAAAAAATCATAATGAAAACATTAAACACCAAAAAGAACTAATTGATTTAGAAGATGTCTCACACAAGCACGAAGGTGGCTTTGATAAAAATAAATTAAATCCTTCAGATATGCGAAACGAAAAAAACCAAAACAATTAGTTACAGAATATATTTATATATTATTAAATAACTACAATTTTTATGAAAAATAAAAATAAATTAATTATATATTTATCAATACCAATTATTTTATTTTTAATATATATATTTCTACCTGGAATTTGGTTTGGAATATATGTTCAATCAAATCAATTAACTGAAGATGATTACGAAAATTTTCATAGAACATTACATAAAAATTTAAAAGAAAATATTTATAATTATGATTACTTATTAGTATCAGAAGGTTACTTTGTATTTGCTAAAAATAATTTCACTCAAATAAAAAAATTAGATTCAGGAATATTTAATTTCAACTATTTTGAAAAAACAAAAGATAATACTTTTTTTATGAAATTTTTAAATTCAAATAGTGGTAAAATCATTTCAGGAAATGACGCTATCCAATATTTCAACCCTTATCGCCCAGATGGTTTTTCAACTTCACACTTTAAAGAAATTACAAATCATATTGGATATTGTAAAGATAAAAATAATAACTATTATTTCATAAAATCTGGAAATAATTTTTACAACTTTGTAAAATTAGATAAAAACTTTAATAGACAAATTGAAAAGCAATTTGAAAATATTTCTCAAATAAATGGTTATATCTATACCAAAATGGTTTGCCTAAATAATAAAATTTATGCAAATGTTGATAGAGAACTAATTATATTCGATACTATCTCAGGAAATTTTAAAAAAACAAACATTTCAAAAAACTTTGAAATAATGAATATAGAAACAAACGGTAAAAATATATTTTTCACAGGAAGAGATTTTGAAGAAATTGGTGACTACGGTTATGATAAACCAATACTTGGATTATATAATTTAACTTCAAATGAAACAAAAATAAAATATACTTCAAAACCATATCAAAAAATAATTTTTAATGATTTTAATAATAAACTTTACACAATCCACAAAGAAAACGACTTTAATACTTCCCTAATTGAAATAAATCAAAATAATTTAAACTTAAATTTCACTCAAATACCAATAAATTTTGTAGGAAATCCAGATTTTTCAATTAACAAAGACCTAGTTTTAATAAGTAATGTAATTTATAATATTTCATCAAACAAAGCAATTAAAATGAAAGATTTATACTACAATTCACATTGGATAAATTTAATTGATTTAGATTTTGTAAAAAATATTGATTATAATTATAATTAAAAATTAATTTTTTTAAAAACAAACAATAACATATATAAATCAAAACCACCAAAATAATATATGGACTTAACATCATTTACAAATCAAAAACCAAAAGAGGAAATAAAATCCGAAATTATTGTAGATAATAAAGATGTTACAATCACTAAAATAGGTGATGAAGTAGAATTTAATTTTAAAAATAAACAAGCAATTAAAAAATATCAAGACTTTGTATTTTTTTCTCCAACTAATTGTGAAGTAATTGACAATAAAGATGATGCTCATAAATTCTTTAGAAAATCTTTAGACGATGGAGTTGAAGGATTAATGTTTAAATCTTTAAAAAGTGGATATAAACCAGGACTTAGAACTGGAAATATGGCTAAATTAAAAGAAACAAAAGAAGATATTGATGTTGTAATTTTAGGAGCTGAGCACGGAAAAGGAAAAAGAGCAGGTTATTATTCATCTTTTTTAGTTGCTGTTAAAAATGATGATGAAATGTGTGATGAGCAAGATAGATTTTTAGCTATTGGAAAAGTAAGTTCTGGAATTAAAGAACTAGCTGATGATGGACAAGGTGCGACAATGCAAAATCTTACAAGATTACTTGAACCATTAAAAACTCACGAAGATAAAGAATTAACTTACTTTGAACCAAAAATTATTATTCAAGTAAGATACCAAGAAATTCAAAAATCTCCAACTTACTCATCAGGATACGCTTTAAGATTCCCAAGAATTATTGACTTAAGAGAAGATAAATTATTAGACGAAATTAATAGTGTTGACGATGTTGGAAGATTCATTTCCTAATTTTTGATTATTTAATAATTTTAAAACGCTACGCATTTTCATATTATTTTTTAATTTTCTTCAATTAAGTTTCATTTTTAAACCTCTAATTTATATTACTATAAATTATTATTTTTCTAAAATAAAATAACAAATATTATTTCTTCAAAAATTCAAACTAAAATATTTAATATTCGAGGAATTCAAGTTATGCTTGATTCAGATTTGGCAGATTTATATGAAGTTGAAACTAAAAATCTTAAAAGATTAGTTAAAAGAAATATTGATAGATTTCCAGAAGATTTCATGTTTGAATTAACAGATTTAGAGGTTAAAGCTTTAAGGTGCCAAACTGGCACCTTAAACAATGGTGGTCGAGGAGAACACTCAAAATATTCACCTTTTGTTTTTTCAGAGCAAGGAGTCGCATGTTTATCAGGAATTCTAAAAAGTAATAAAGCAGTCGAAATAAATTTACAAATAATTAGAGCATTTATTAATTTAAGAAAATTAGTTTCAACAAATAATTTTGTTTTAGATAAATTTAACAATATTGATAAAAAACATTTAGAATATGAAACAAAATTTGATAAAATATTTAATTTAATTGAATCTGAACACATAAAACCAAAACAAGGAATATTTTTTAATGGTGAAGTTTTTGATTCTTACAAATTTATTAATAGTTTAATTAAAAAAGCAAAAACTGAAATTATTCTAATAGATAATTATATTGATGAAACAACATTAACTTTATTTTCAACTTTAAATTCTAATATTAAAATTATCATTTTAACTAAAAATATTTCAAATAAATTAAAATTAGATTTTAAAAAATTTAAATCACAATATTTTAACTTAGATATTGAATTAAAATATTTTAATTTAAGCCATGATAGATTTTTAATAATTGATAGTTTAGAAATTTATCACATTGGAGCAAGTTTAAAAGATTTAGGTAAGAAATGGTTCGCTTTTTCAAAACTTGATATTAATAATACTAATGTATTAAAAAAGATAAATCTTGAAACATGAATAAAATAATTACAAATTAAATTTATCAATTAATTGTTCTAATTTTGAAATTTGATAATCAAAACCTAAATTAAAACCTCTATCGACATGAATTGAATGCATTCCAGCCCTTTCTGCTCCAACATAATCACTAGTAAAACTATCCCCAACCATTAAACATTTTATAGGTTCACTATTTAATCTATCACAAGCAATTTTATATATTTCAAATTCAGGTTTAATAACTCCTTCATCACAAGAAAAAATACAATCATCAACTAACTTATCTAATCCTAATTTTTCAACAGCTACTTTATATGGACTTGCAAGATTAGAAATAATTCCAACTTTATACCCATTTCCCTTCAATTGTGTTAAAACATCCTCAACCCCTGAATACAAACTTAAAGATTCAATCTCACAATTAAACTCATCAACTAACCTTTTATTTAACACTCTTCCAAATCTTTTAAAAAAATAATCCTCAACAGAATCAAAATTATGTTTTAATACAAATTCTTTTTCCTCATTTAAATTTTTTAAAATTCCCATCTCTGATAACATTAAACCATAAAAATTATGAGACTTTTTTATATTAATTAAAGTTCCAAATAAATCAAAAAAAATAGTATCTAAATGTTCATTTTTTTTACCCATTAGAGTCTTATGATTTTTATAATATATAAACTTTTCCTTAAAACTTCTAGTCGGTAGTAATTAAGATTTAAAACCTAAAATTTTATATTTTAAGTATGTTTAAAGTAAAACAGTTATTCATTTATTTTCTAACAATTTTATTCTCCTTAAATTGTGCATTCGCAATTGATTGGACAGAAAATTATAACTGTAATTATATTGGAGTTGAAAATCTTGCAAGTAATTTTCAATGTGATTTCACAGGCGATAATTTTAGATTAAATATTGCACTAAGTTCCCCAATTGATTTAACAACAATGGATTTTCAATCAATTAAATTTCAAGATAACAAAATTCATTTTAACCACACAAACTTTAATGGAAAATCAGTAGTATTTTCATACTCAAATTTAAATACATATTCTTTCTCTCCAATTTATTTTAGAAATGATATTGTTTTTTCGCCTTCAGCACCAGTTTTTAATAATACTCTAAGAACTGCAACATACACTCAAACAATTAATAATTTAGAAAACTACGCAATTTCAGAAAATTCAAAATTAATTATTACTCCAACTCAAACTCCATACTTTAACACAACTGTTGATTTCACAATTCAATATCTAAATACTTTAACAAGTGCTCCAATTTCACCAAAAACTTGTTCATATAATTTAAACTCAGTTGTAACCTCAATCCCCGCAAATACATTTCAAATTACATTTGATAATACACAAAAAATATTTTCAGTTCAATGTTCAGCATCAGGACTTGAAACAATAACTCTACCACAAAATATTTTAGCAGTAAACCAACCAATCGATAATTTTTCAGTTGATGTATCATTTATTCCATATCAAGGTTCAATTACAACATTTGAAGATAAAAACTTATCAATTACAATTAACTCAGATGGAACAAACAATTTATTAACTAAATGGAACACAAAATATTCAATCGGATTAAGTTGGGATCAAATCACAACAAACACAAATGAATTATTATATGGGACTTGGTTTGAAATTGGTAAAAATGAAATATTTTCTATTTATGCTAACTCCTCAGAACAAATTACAAAAACAACAATTATCCCTCAACTAAATTTATCACATTATTTATTTAGAAACGAAAAAGATGGACAAGAACAAGATAAAAGTTTATATTTAAATGTTAAAGCATGTTCTACAAATTTTATTGGAACTCAAACTTGTATTTATAATCATTCAAACTATTTTATTTTCAAAGACTTAACTCCACCACAAATTACAAAATCAATTAATAATGGATTTTTAAAAAATAATCAAAATATTGAATTTTCATATACAGTTTTTGATTATGAATCTGGAGTTGACTCACTAAAATATTCAATTATTGAAAACGGTTCAATTCCAACTGAGCCAATTATTAATATTAATAATTTTAATGTAAATACTCCAAGTCAATTTACAACAAGTAACGCAAATTTAGAAAATGGTAAATTTTACCAATTTGTATTTAAAGCAGAAAATGGAGTTTCAGTTCAAAGTTCAAAAATTTTATCTGATTCATTTTTAATTGATACTAAAGCTCCAATTAATTCAAGTTTCAAATTTAATTTAAATCAATTTGATTATGCTTTCTCAAATCAAACAACAATTCAACTAGATCCTGGATTTGACTATAATCTAAATTATTCAAGTTTAAACCTAACTGACTCAGGATTAAATCATACAAAACTTCAAATTATTAAACATCCTCTAGCAAGTAATAATTGTTTAACACCGGTTGAAAATATCAGCACATACTTTTATGATACAACTCAAAGAACTGAAAACTTTGAATTTGAAACAGGATTTTGTTATGAAATAAAATACTCAATTTTTGATAAAGCAGGAAATGAAAGATTAATTTATTCAAATCAAGATATTAAAATTGATACAACAATTCCTACAATTATTGGACAAGTTGATGATGGTTCAAACTCCAAAAATTTCGGATTTGACCAAACAAACACAATCTTTCAAACAACCTGGAATTTTGAAGACACAGAAAGTGGAATTAGAAATTATGATGCTTATTTATACAAATTAAATAGTTCAAATGTAACTCAAAGATACATAGTAAAATCATTTGAAAACATTTCAAACAATTATGTTGACATTAAATATAATAGTTCATACATTGAAGATGGTGGTGTATATTATGTATATGTGAAAGCTACAAATAGAGCAAATTTAACTACTTCAACATATCAAACTAATGGAATTACATTATTTGAAAAAGTAGCTCCAGAATTAATAATCACAAATGATGTTATTTTAAATGGAAATGGAGATATTTTTGATTTTATTAATAATGGATATACAGAGGTTAAATTTAAAGATAAAAATAAATTAAATGTTACATGTAGATATTACGCAAATGATGTTGGATATGATGTGAATTTTGGAACTGCTTGTTCAAAAAATGTTGACCAAATTACTTGTAATTTACCAGTTGATGAAAATGTTAAATTATACAACTTTCACATATCATGTTTAAACTTAGATCAAATTGATAGTTCAAGAAATAAAAATACTCCTGACGATAATTTAGATTTAAATATTTATCATGAATATAATGTAAAACCAAACATTACTCAAATTAATTATAATTCAAATTATTCAACTAACTCAAATCTTACAAATTATAATTTATTAGAAAATGAATCAACAGTTTTTTCAATCACAGCTCTTGATGATAATGTTCAAAATATTTTTCATACTCAATATACTTTTGATAACAATGAATCAAACTTAAGTAAAAAAATTGAAGTTTCTCTAAACTTATCAACAAGTTTTAATCCTAAAAATTTTAGATTTATATTTAATAATAACTCACCTTATCCAACACCAATCTTACAAAAAAATATGTTTTACTTTGAATTTTATTTTCAAAATAATATGACAAAAACTCAAATTGAAAATCTTTTACAAAGTTCAGGGGTAACTCAATTTAAAGTTACAGGAAATAATTCTTCAATCTTTAAACAAGGTTACACAATCAATTCATCTAATTATACAACTCAAAACATTTTAGGAATTTCAAATAAAATAGAAATATTAACAAATAGTAGTTTTAATATTACAAAAAAAGAAATTGGAACAAATACTTACCAATTCACATATACTCCAAATCAAAATCAAAGATTAGGATCTTTTAAAACAAATATTACATATTCAGATAGTTTATTAAATTCCCCAATTGAATTTGAGTTTAATATCTCACCAATTTATTATATGCCTAAAATAAATCAAACATATTTAAATCAAAATAATGGTTCAAATAATATTTTAAACTTAGAATTAAATGAAGAAACAATGATTGATTTATCAAATTATATTTTTGAAGAAAATTCAGTTGTAGGATTAGATGGAACTTTAAAATATGAAATTACAAATTTAAATTCTACATCACAAAACATTACAACACAAAATATTAAATTAAATAATTATAATCCAACTTCACCAATTTTAAATTTAACAATATTAAATAATATTACTTTATTAAATGTAAAAGTTACAAATGTAAATAACCAATCAAATTATTTAAACTTAAATTTAAATTTATCAAACTACATAATTCCACAAATTAATATAACTGATGAACTAGATTCTAATTTATTTAATTATACAAATAGACAAAATTCAAATTTAGAATTTAATATTAATTCAACAAAAACATTATACAATGCAACATTAAAAATAAATTCAGAATATTTTTCAATTTGTAATATTTGTAAAAATAAAACTTTAATTGTTGATTCTAATGATTTATTAATTGGACAAAATGAATTTGAAATTATTTTTATTGGAAAAGATAATAATCCATACATTCAAACTGGATTTTTTAATTTCAGTTTTGTAAATCAATCAACAATTACAAATATTGAAGATTCATTTTTATCAAATGTTCCATTAGAAGTTAAAATCAATAACTCAAACAATTTAACTAATTTAATTAATAATGATTTAAACTCAACACAAAATATTCAAATTATTGATAATTCAACAAATAAAACTTTAGTTGAATTTAATTATGATTTTTCTTTAGATAATTTAAGTATTGTTGGAACAAAAGTATTATATAATAAACAAGCAAATATTTCAACAATTTTAATATCAAATCTAAACTTAGAAACAAGTTCTCAATCAAGAAGAAAAACAGTATCAATTAAAGCCCCTCAAGATATTTTAACATATAATTCAGTATGTATTAAAGATGAACAATTAAATTCAATTTCACAAATTTCACAAAATTGTAATAGTAATAATGAATACTTTTTAAAATGTGATGGGTCAACTACTAGCGCATATTCTTGTAATTATAATAATGTATCATCCGAATATATTATTTCAGGATTAAGACACTCAGGGATTAAAATTTTTAACAGTAATGACTTTGTAGATCCAAACTCTGGAGGAAATTCTGGCGGAGGTTCTGGAGGAGGTTCATCAGGTAGTGGAGGATCATCTGGAGGTAGAGGGAGCTCAGGGGGAAGTTTTAATATAGATAAAAAAAATGATACAACAACTATCCCAATTGTAAAAACTCCAACTAAAATTAGTATAACTAAATTTACAAACAAACAAGAAAAAATTAACTTTTCACAAAATTATACAATTTCAATTAATAATTTAGATGTAGTTGGAACTTTTCTAAAATTATCAGGAGAATTAATTTTTATTGAAACTTCAACAAACATTAAAGTATTTCAAATAACAACTAATAAAGAAAGTTTTGATTTAGATAAAGATGGATTTAAAGAATCACAAATTTATTACTCAACATTAGGTGTATCATTTTATTTAAACTATGAACTATTACAAAAACCAAAAGAAAATATTACAATTACTCCAAAGCCAGATGTAACGCCTGAACCTGAACCAAAACCAGATGTAACACCAGAGCCTAAACCAGATGTGCCAGTTGAAAAATCAAACTTACCATTACTAATTGGACTTTTAGTTTTAATTTGTATAACATTTGGAGCTGCTTTTTATTTTTATAAAAAAAAGCAAGATAAAAAACAAACATCAAACGTAGAAAATATTTATAACAATATTACTCCAAAACAAGATTTAAATAATTTACAACCAATTACACAAACAAATTACTTAATTGATAAATTAAAATCAGACCACAACATTGTATTACTAAAATTAGAATTAGAAAAATTAAACAAACAAGGTTTAAGTTGGACAGAATTATATTTATATTTAAAATCAGAAGGATTAAATAAAACACAATTAAATTATTTATTCACATTTGATACTTTAATTAAAAATATTAAAGAGTTTTGTGATTTAAATAAAGCAGATTCAAATATTCAAAATAAGATTAAAAATGAATTTTGGATTAAAGATTGTTTTTTCTATGAAAAACCAATTGAACAAATTATAAAAGATATTTCTTTTATGCTAACAGGAGTAAATATTTATGGATTTGATGAAACTAGATTTAAAAATTTCTTCTTTTCAGAAATGGTAGTTGGAGTTAAATATACAAAACTCTCAAATAATCAAAAACAATACCTAGATACAGAAATTAAAGAAAAATTATTCCAATTTGAATAATTTATATATTTATATTTAATATGCATTATTTTTATTTTATTTATATTTAATTTATATTCAATTTTTATTTTATTTATATTAATTATAGATTATAAGTAGCAAAAATTTAAATATAACAATATTCTAAATTTGTTATGGAAATACAAAATATTTTTTATGGAATTGGAATTTTTTTCCTTTTTTTATCAATAATTTATTTTCTAAGCACATATTTAGAAGATGTTCCAACAACAATTAAATCAGCTTTATCCTTTTTATTAGCTGTAATTTTATTTGTATTAGGAGATTATTTAAGGAGGTTAGATAAATAAAATGGCATTAACAATTGATGCGCAAAATAAATTCAATTTGAATTTTAATGGCGACCAAAAATTCACTGGAGGTGATTTTTGAGTATGGCAAGTTCAGCAGATTGGTCTATTGGAGTTGGAGTATTAATTTTTATCATTGCAATTTGTTTTGCAGTATATTTTTATTTAAAATATAAAAAAGTTAATCAAACAGTTTTTATCGCAAGTATCGCAACATATATTTTTGCAGTATTTTACGCAATGGACGTATTTGAATTAAGTAAAAATGGTATTTTAGGATTATTAGTTATATCTACAATCTTAATGATGGGAGTTGGAAAATATTTTTCCAAACCAAGTAACTCAAAAATTAAAAAATAAAATGACTAAAGAAAAAATCAAAAATCATATTGGAAATCTTCATTTATATGTATTAACAGGTTTAATCTTAATTTTTTTCGGAATTTTATTTTTATCCACAGCATTTAAAGATGTAAAAATGGATTATACTTTTGATCAAGAAATTACAACTTCAGACATTGATGATACTATTATAGGACAAATATTATTAACTAATAATGGTCCAATCACTGCAAAAGTTAAATTAAAAAATTTAATTGGATGTGATGGTAAAAATAATGTAAATATTCAATACACTGGAACAGACATTAGTAATTATAATTATTATGGTGGAAAATCATTAGAACTTGGTTCAAAAGAAACTAAAGAAATCAAAATGTTATTAAATTATTATGATTATAAATATGATAATAATGGGAATAGAATAAATTTAACTGATTTAGACTTATATGTTTATCAATTAGAAGAAAATGCATACACCTACGGTTACTGTAACTCTGCTGATAAAGTAAATGCTTTTGCAAATGTTAAAGTAAAAATTGAATAATGAATATATTAACAAAAATTAAACAAAATAAAGCCCAAGTAAGTAATATTACTATTTGGATAGTTTTAGCTTTATTATTAATGTTTATATCATTTTATTTATTTTCAGATAAAGTAAACTTATTCCAATCATTAATTGGTGTTTCGGAATAATTTATTTTTTATTTAATTATAATTTTTAATTTATTCACAATTTAATTTTTAAATAATTATTTTTTTTTAATAATATACAAATATTCATCTAATTTTTTATTTAAATCTGAAAAATTATTATATTCTAAATTACTATTTTCTAAATTTTGAGTAACTTGACTATTTTCAGACTCAAGTTTTTTATCAAACCAATCTACAACATCATTAATCGGAGTAAAATAACCTGAAGTTTTATTCATAGGATAATAAATATATCTTCTAATATCTAATGGATTTAAATTTGAAAATCCAGCAACTGAATGAAAAACTCCTAAAACATTTTCTCCAGACTTATCATATAAAGTTGAACCAGAAACTCCTGGAAAATTATTTAAAAAATAATTATTATATGGATTTAAAGAATCATTTTCATAAATTAAACTATATCTATTATACTCTCGATTTAATGCATCAATATCCTTTTGTATAACTCCTGTCGATTGATATAAATCTCTTCCCCAACCAACAAAAGAATACTCTTTACCTAAAATCTCACCAGTTTTTTTTAATTTAACACAATCTTCTAAATTTGATATAGTATGAGATTTTAATTCTGAAAATGGAATTAAAGAAATATCTAACTTCACATCACTAAATAGTTTTTTCTCTCTATCTTTACTTAAACCATTAACAACATGTTCATTTGTTAAAATATAATTTTCTCCTTTATAATTAACACAACTTCCAGTTCCTCTACCATTAGTTAAATCAGGAGTTGAATCATTTTGTTCTGTTATTCTTTTTTCTTGTTTTTTACTAACCTTAACTTGTTTTTCTAAAATATCTAAATTATTTTCTAATAAATCTTCAAAAGTTCTAAAATAAATCTCATTATTATTAATATATACAGCCCCGGAAGTATTATTTTCATCAACTTTTCTAATTGATTCCAATCTTGAAGTATTTTCTAAAATAAATGTATTATATAAATATTGTGCAGAAATTATTGAACCAAAAACAATAATATTTGCAAATAATAAATTTTTACTATTAACATAAAATTTATTCACCATACTAGATTAACTTTAAAGTAGTATATAAATATGTTGGGAATAAACTGTAAATAAAATAACTTTATATATTTCAAAAAATTATTTTTACTATGTCAACCCAAACTCTAAAAACTATTCGAGTAACAGATTTTAATTTAGAACATACAATTGATTGTGGTCAATTTTTTTTATACGAATTTAACAAAGAAGATCAATTTTATTACATTATAGAAAACGATAAAGTTTTCAAAATAAAACAAATAGATAATACCTTATTTTACAATGGAACAAAAAATGTTACAGAGCAATTTATTACACACTTTTTCTCTCTTGATGAGGATTTACAACAAAGAACAAAAAACTTCACAGATAAAACACTTACACAAGCTTTAGAGATGTATTGGGGACTTAGAAACATAAGACAAGATTTATTTCAATGTATGATTGGATTTGTATGTTCATCAGCATCAAACATTCCAAAAATAAAAAATAATCTTAGATTAATTTGTAAAAACTTTGGAGATGAAATAGATTTTGAAGGAAATAAATATCACACTTTCCCAACCCCACAGCAAATAAATAATTTAGAGATGATAAAGGAATGTAAAACTGGGTATAGAGCTAAATTTATATACTCAATTTGCCAACAACTCCAAAAAGATAATAATTTAGAACAAATTAAAACTCAAAATTACTTAGATAGTAAAAAGAGTTTAATGGAATTTATGGGAATTGGAACAAAAGTTGCTGATTGCATTTGTTTATTTGCTCTATGTCATAAAGAATCCTTTCCAATTGATACTTGGATAATTCAAATAATTGAGCAAATGTATTTGGATGGAGAAAAACACACAATAAAACAAATTGACCAATTTATTCAAAAACAATTCAAAGAAAATAAAGGTTTAGCTCAACAATATCTATTTCATTGGGCAAGATTTAATTTGAAAAATTAAATCTTGCCTTAAATAAACCATTGGTTTATTTTTAGGTGAAATCATTTTAAATTGTAAAATTATTCAAAGTTTCAACCTAAAAGGCTGAAACTGCCCACCATTCTCTATAGGAGAAATTGTAAACTTAATCTAGAAAAATAATAATTATTTTAAAAATCACATTTAATGATTAAAATAATTTTTTTAGTTAATATTTTAAAATAAAAGTAATGAATTTATTTAAATTCAACTACTTGTTCAACAGGAAATCTAGTTTTAGGATATCCAGGCTTATCAGCAAACCCAAAAGGAATAACCATAGCAACTCCAAACTCTTTTGAATCAACATCTAAAACTTCTAAAACTTTATCTTCTACAAATCCTTCCATAGGACAAGAATCAATTCCTAAACTCTTAGCTCCAGTCATCATATTCGCCGCAGCAATAAAACATTGTCTCTTACTCCAATCATCTTTTTGAGAAACATCCATATTATCTAAAAATCCTTGATATGTTGGAATCATTTTTTTAGCAATGTCTTCAGGTAATCTAGCATTAAAAGTATCAGCTAAAAAAGTTGAACCCTCAGCAAAATTTTTTCTATTATTTAAAATAATAACAACTTCGCTTGCTTGTCCAACTTGAGTTTGACCAAAACATGCTGGAACTAATTTATCTTTTAACTCTTGATTTGAAACTACAACAAACTTCCAAGGCTCAAGCCCTAAACTTGATGGAGATAATCTTCCAAACTCAATAACTTTATCTAAATTTTCTTTAGAAATCTTTTCATCTGAAAAGCTCTTAGCTGCAAATCTTTCATTCATTACATTCATAAAATCCATAACTATAAAAAGTATAGTTTTGTTTATAAACTCTTTTTAGTAAAAGTAAAACTTCCACAATCATTCACACTTTATTTTGTATAGTATTAGAATAAATACAAATAAAATTATTTATTCAGATTCCTCAACTAATTCTTCACCAGCAAAGTTCCAAGCTAAAACTCCTCCGACAAGATTATATGCAACCTTAAATCCATTAGCTTTCATAAACTCAACAGCATTACTACTCCTTTGTCCTGATCTACAATAAACTAAATAAATTCTATCTCTATCAAGCTTTAAAATTTCATCCCGAAAAGAAATGTCAAAAATATCATAATTAATAGCTCCAAAAATAAATCCATTTTCAAATTCATCTAAAGTTCTACAATCAAGTATAACTACATTCTCATCTTTTATTAACTCTTTAAATCTTTTAACATCAATATCCATTTTATTTACTATTATTCTTCCTCCTCAACAACTTCAATACTTCTCCTATTACTTAAATCAATCTCACAAGCCATTAAATTACTTAATAAAGAATAATTAGCCCAACCCATTAAAGGAATTGTTAAAATTTTCAACTCTAAACCATAAAATGGAAATGTTGAAAAAAATCCAGCAAGCCCAACATAACTAGCTAAAGTAATAGAACACGCCGGACAACCAGCAACAATAATTGCAACAGCCCCACCAAAAACACCTGACGCATTTTCTTTAGCAGAAAAATCAGAAAACAAAACAATTTTATAAACAGAAATAGGCACAAAAATCATAAATAAAATTCCGATCATAAATTGAACAATACTTTGAACAATAAAATAATTTAAACCTAAATTCCCAATAGTTAAATTAATATTTGAAAATACAATCACAACTAAAAAATAAAAAAATCCAACAACAAATCCTAATAAAGAATATCTCCAGTCCTTAAATACAGATTTTAAATTTTGTAATATCTGATTACTCATAAAATTACATAGTTTATTTTTATTTATAAACATAATTAAACATTAGTTAAAATCACATAAAAAATATTTAAAAATCTATAAAAATTCATAAAAATAATAATATATATAAATAAAACCAAATAAAATATAATTATAATATAAAAAATGACACAAAACAACCAAGACCTAATTCTAAGAGTAAGAGATTTTGAAAAAACTTATGGAACAAAAGACCTTTTAGACAAAGCAGAACTAACTATTCACAAAGGAGACAAAGTAACATTACTTGGACAAAACGGATGTGGAAAAACAACTTTTATTAAATGTGTAGCTGGAGATGATGACTACTACGGAGAAATTGAACTAAATCCAGAATACAAATTAGCATTAATGGAACAAGAAAAATCTTTTGAAAATACTCCAAAAACTTTTTCAGATTATTTAGAAGAAAAAAAACAAGTTTTACTAGAAAAACAATCAGAACTAGAAGAAAAATTTACTGACCCAGAAATTTATGAAGATACTCTAAAATATGAAAAATTATTAGCAGATTGCACAAAAATTCAAATTAGGGCAGAAACAAATATCGACGAAGTCAAAATTAAACAAATTCTTTCAGAACTCGGATTTGAAATGAATGATTATAACAAACCAGTAATCTCACTCTCAGGAGGACAAAAAATTAAACTAAGATTAGCTGAAATTTTAAGCCGTGACGCAGACTTTTTTATCTTAGATGAACCAACAAACCACTTAGACTTTAAATCAATTAAATGGTTAGAACAAAGAATTAGAACTACAGATAAAACATTTTTACTAATATCTCACGATAGACACTTTGTATCTGTTGTTTCAAATAAAATTATTGAAATTGAAAACTTAAAATTCATTGAATACAACTGTGGATTTAATAATTTCCTTTTAAGAAAAAAGAAAAGACACGAGGAAATTAAAAATAAATTTACAAGTATTGAAAGAGAAAAAGCAAGATTAAAAAAATCCGAAGATGAAAAAAGAAAATGGGCACATTTAGTAGGAAGTAAAAAACTAAAAGCTCAAGCTGATAACATTAAAAGAAGAAGCGACAATTTAGGAGAATCAATTAATCCAGACGAATTTAACGAAACTTATGACTTAAAATTCTACAACGGAAACTTCACAGCAACACAAGTCTTCAAAGGTCAAAACTTATCAAAATCTTTTGGTCAACTAAAAATTTTAGACGATGTTGATTTTTTAATTGAAAAACAAGAAAGAATTGTTCTTTTAGGAAAAAACGGAATTGGAAAATCCACACTTCTAAAAATGTTCGCGGGATTAGATGAAGACTATCAAGGTAAACTTCAAATCAACCCAGACTTACACATTGGATACTTAGACCAAGAATTCAAAGATATGGACCCAAAACAAACTGTAATGCAATACTTATGGGAAGCTGACCAATCTTTAATGGAACATCATGTAATTTCCTATCTTGTCCAATTTGGATTTGATTTAACAAGAATTGATAACAAAATTGAAAAACTAAGTGGTGGAGAAAAAACAAGAATTTCATTAGTAAAATTAATGTTATCAAGATTTGATGTTTTATTACTAGATGAACCAACAAATAACTTAGATGTAGAATTAATCGAAAGTTTAGAAAAAGCATTAAAAAATTATAAGGGAACCATTGTATTTGTATCTCACGATAGAAGATTTATCGACAGAGTAGCCGAAAAGATTTTCATTATAAAAAATCAAAAAATCGAAATATTATCTGGCGACTATCAAAAGTTTTCAATTA
>AYRE01000040.1_pt1 | contig 19066 bp, 18 predicted proteins | sample 183791 | NCBI WGS metagenome assembly AYRE01 (sample SAMN02391470, study PRJNA226580) | bioreactor metagenome | isolation source: day 6 sample from continuous culture bioreactor with low C:N ratio... | place: Germany: Bremen | reverse complement strand
TTTTACAAAATAATTTTTATAAAAATTATTCATAAATACTACTAATAACCAACATAAAAATTATTTTACAACAATTAATTGGACGATGGAATGGCGTTTTTAACGGCGGACATTTCATTTTAAAATAAAATTATTAAATAAGAAATGGAATATGTAGAAGATTTTAAATGGGAAAAAGGAATGAGCACAAAAGACTTTGTGAATAAATTAGGTAGAATTGGATACCAAAGTGTCGAATTACAAAGAGCAGCTGTTGCTATGGCTAAAATGAAAAGAGAAGGAGCAAAAATTTTCTTAACTTTCACTTCAAACATGGTAACTTCAGGATTAAGAGGATACTTTGCTCAAATTATTGAAAAAGGAATTGCTCAAGTATGTGTAACAACTGTTGGTGGAATTGAAGAAGATATTATGAAAGCAGACGGTGAAAAATTTATGCTTGGAAGTTTCCACTCTGATGATTATGAAAATCATGAAAAAGGACTAAACAGAATTGGAAACGTTATGGTTGATAACCAATCATATATGAAATTAGAAGATAAATTATTACCAATTTTAGCAAAACTATATGAAATAAAACCAAGATGGACACCATCAGAAATTTTCAGAGAAATTGGATTAATGTTAAATGATGAAAGTTCAATTTTATATCAAGCAGCTAAAAAAGATGTTCCAATTTTCTGTCCAGCAATTACTGATGGGGCATTTGGATTTCACTTATACCTATTCCAACAAAACCATCCAGACTTTGTAGTTGATGTAGTAAAAGACTTTGAAAAAATAGTATTATGTACAGACCACAACGAAAAAAAAGCAGTAATCTGTTTAGGTGGAAGTATTTCAAAACACCACGCAATTTTAGCAACACTTCTAAATGGTGGAGCAGAATACGCTGTATATATGACAACAGCAAAATCTTCATCTGGAAGTTTATCTGGAGCAACTACTCAAGAAGCAAAATCTTGGGGTAAAATTAAAGATGACACAGATGCTGTTACAGTTCACGGAGATGTATCTATTTTATTTCCATTAGCAATGACACTAACAATGGAAATTTTAGACGAAGAAGGACTTTTAGAATAAAATGGTCGCAGAATTTATCTTATCAAAACACAAAGTTTGGGAAAAAATTGATTTATTAAAAAATCATTTTGACGGTATTTCTTTCTCATGGAAAACAAATCCAAAAGTTGGAAAAGTTTTATTAGAAAAAAATGAAAATATGTTTTCAATAATTTCAATTAATGAACTAAAACAATTTTTAGAACAATCATCTGATGTATCAAGAGTTTTATATTTTCCATTCACATTAAATCAAAAAGATTTAGAATTTTTAAAAGAAAAAAATGTGACAAACTATGTTGTTGAAAACGAGCAAGATTTAGAAAAATTAGTTGAATTTGTAAATAAAAATAATTATAAAATTAATGTTCAACTAAGAATGAAACTAAGAGAAAATACAATGTTTACTGGAAAACATTATGTATTTGGAATGACATTAAATCAAATTCAAGATTGGGTTCCAAAATTAAATGAAAATAAAAATATCGGAAATATTGGAATTCATTTTCATAGAAAAACTCAAAATGTATCTGAATGGAGTTTAAAATATGAAGTTGAAAAATCTTTAGAAAATATCTTACCAATGATTCATGAACTAAACTTAGGTGGTGGATTACCTGCTGATTACCATAACATTCACGACAAATCCGTTGAAAACATTTTTATTAAAATTAAAGAATTAAAAGATTACACTGATACTTTTGGAATTAAACTAATTATTGAACCTGGAAGATTTATCGCAGCCCCAGCAGTAAGATTAAATGCTCAAATCATTCAAATTATTGATAATACATGTTTTTTAAATTGTTCAATTTTTAATGGGACAATGGATACTGTTATTGCTAATGTAAAATTAAAAGTAACAGGAGAACTAGAATCAGGTAAAAAATATTTACTAAAAGGATGCACTCCAGACTCAACTGATATTTTAAGATATTCAGTTTACTTAGAAAATCCGAAGGTTGGTGATACAATTACATTTGAAAATTGTGGAGCATATACATATCAAACAGATTTTTGTGCACTTGAACATATTTTATATAAAATCGAGGATTAAGTTTTTAAATATTAAAAACAATAACTTCCTTATGCAAGGAAGTCAACAATTCCATGATTCAATAATTGAACACTTAACACAAAACAAACCTACACTTGAACAAATTTTAAAAGATGAAATTATTGATATCCAAACAAACAAAATAATCAATTTCGGGCAAAAAAATAACTATGAAATTGATTTATATATCAAAACAAAAAATTCTAACTTTCCAACATTAATTGAAGTTAAATCAAATAATGGAAATCCATTAAAAAATAAATTCTATAAACAATTAAAAATATTTGAGAATGATTACCCAAATTCAAATATTTATTTTGTATATTCTCAATGTGGGACTGACAAAACAAATTTACAATTTGAATATTTTCCACCTCACAAAACTCCAAAAATTGAATACTACTAAGTAAAATTTTAATAAATAAACACATTTAAACACAAATGTTTTATTTCGGACATTGAATTAATATCTTATTTTTAACTATTTATATTTATGAAAACATTAACAAAAAAAATATTAACAGATACATTAGATGGAACGTGTTTATATCCTAAATATCCAAACGGAGATTTATCAGAATCACATCCAAATTACCCATTTGTGGACAGTTCAATCACTGACGAACAATTTAAACAAGAAGCAGAACGTTTTAACCCATTAAAAGAATTTTGGGAAGTTTTAGATTATAAAGATTTTAATGGATTAAAACAAAAATCAGATATTTTTGTAATGCACCCTTTTGAGGAAAAAATCATTAATTCAAATCAATTAGCAATTCCTTTAGAAACATTAATGTATGTAAATCATAAAGCTACAACTGAACAATTAAATATCTCTCAAAAAAATCCTTTATGGCAATATTCAACAAATAACTCAGGAATTGAAAGTTTTATTTCAGAATTATCACAAAAAAACTCCAGTGAAAATTTTGTAATTAAAACTCCATTTAGTGCAGCTGGAGACGGAGTATTTATTTATGATAAAAATAAATGTCACAATACATCATTAGAAAAAATGTCACAACTAATTGAATTATCAAAAAAACGTGGAAACAATGAATACTTAGTTCAACAATTCGTAGCTGGAAGTGACTTAAGTTTACAAGGATTTATTTCAAAATCTGGAGAACTACATTATGTTGGAAAAGGAATACAAAAAATTGGAGAGTATGGTGAATATGATGGATTAGAAGTATCTGAAGATTTACCAAATCAAAAACAAATTAACTTATTAACTAGTGTAAGTAATCATGTCGCGCCAAAAGGATTTTATGGTTTTTTTGGACTAGATATTAAAGAAACTCAAAACGGAGATTTACACATTATTGACCCAAACTTTCGTCCAACTGATGGAACTCCTAAATATTTAAAACAATTAGGAATTATTTAAAATGGAAACTCAAATATCAATAAAAAATATTAATCCTAATGATTCTGAATCAATAAACTCTTTTTCAATTCAAAAAAATGATAATTTAACATTATTTAAAATTAATGGAAAAAATTCAGATAAATCAGTTTTAATTTCATGTTACTTACATGGAAACGAACCTTGCGGATATAATGCAATTAATGAATTATTAAATAAATCAGAAGTATTTCAAAACTCTAATTACAATATTTATTTATTGTTAGGAAATACAACTGCTGCAAAACAAAACACACGTTTTATCACTGAAAACTTTAATCGAATTTGGACATCAAACCCAAAAACAAATATTGAAAAAAAAGCATTTAAAATTATAGAATATTTAAATACTAAAAATTTAATTGGTATTTTAGATCTTCATTCATTTAGTGATAAAGAAAGTGACCCTCACTTTTTTCACCTAAACACTCAACTTGCAAAAAAGTTTTTTGATAAACAAATTGAATTTGGATTTAAAGTTGGAGCAAATGAAAATATGCTAATTGAACAATTTGAAAATATTCCCTCATTTTTAATTGAATGTGGATATCATTTTGATTTTACTTCAAGTAATTTAGCTAAAAATTGTATTAAAATATTTTTATCAAAATTAGATGTAACTAAAAAATTTAAACTTGAAACTGCATTAAATATAAATCAAACTTTGTATTTAGAAAATGAAGCAAATGTAAAATTTAATACTAACTTAAAATTTGAAAAAAATATTAATCAAATAAATTTAAAACATTTAACAAAAGATACTCTAATTGGGGAATGTGATAAAAAATCCCAATTAAATATTATTGGAGAAAACTCATTTGAAAATATGTTTTACATAAAAAATAATAAATTATATCTTAAAAAAAATCATTTTACAACATTACTAACATCAAATAATGAAAATATGTTTGAGAGTGGATGTTATATTTATACAATATGACTTTAAATGCCAAAAACTAATAATTAATAATTAAAAATTTAATTTTTAATCTTTAAACTAATTAAAGATAAAATCCCCATAAATCCTGCAATTACAATATATGCAAATTTTTCTGGCATAAAAATTAACATTCCTGCAATTGATATTTTACCAATAAAACTTCCAAAATCTGCAGCAGTTGCAAAAATCGGGTAAAACTTTTCTTCATCATTACTAGAAATTTGTTTAAAGAAAAATGAATCTTGAATTGGTTCCAAAAACGCCATTGGAATTGACGCAAGTCCTAAAACAATTAATGTGAAATAAAAATTTGTTGAAAAAAATCCAAATATTCCAGCAACCATTAATAAGAAAAATCCTAAAAAAAAGAAAATTCTAAATCCATACTTTAAAGATAATTTTCCAATCACAAACTCAAATAAAATTAATGGGATAATTACAACAGACAAAAAATAACCAACAAACATTTCAGACAATCCATTTTTAATAATAAATAAAGGAACATAAATATAAACTAAAGCCCACCAAATCTCAATTCCAGCAGCCATCATATAAGGGACAATTAACTTTTTATCTGAAAAAAAATCCTTTAAATTTTGATAAATATCTGAATCAATAGAATCACGCACTTTCTCAGGTAACTTTAAATTCAATCTATACAAAATTAATCCTCCTAAAAAAATAAACATTGAACTAGTAATAAAAACAAAATCCATTCCTAACTTAACTAAAATAAATCCTGCAATTAGAGGTCCAAAAAGCCAACCCACATTAATTAAAGTATACATCAATCCTTCATCTTCATTTAAATTCTTATCATCTGAAACATCTCTAAACAAAATATCAAATGCATCAGTTTTCAAAATACTAACCATTGTAATAACTATTGATAATAAAATAAAAATCCAAAATACATTACTAAATGAAATAATTAAATAACTTGAACCTATAACTACAAGCGAATAAATTAATATTTTAATTTCATCAATTTTCTCGAGTAAAATAGTTGAAAAAAATGAAAATGCTAACGTTACTAAAACAAGTGCTGCTGAAATAAATCCAATATTTGATTCACTTAACCCAAAAGAATTCATATACAAAACCCAAACAGTATCAATACATGCAAACCCAATTGCTAAAATCATCCTAACCAAACTAAGTTGAGTTGTTTTACGCATATTCTTTCTACGAAATCTATGACCAATCATTAATCAACTATCACAAATTGATATTAAAAATGTTTGTATTAAAAATAATAAAAACCTATATAAAACAACTAAACCTAATTAAATTATGACAAAAATTTTAGAAGTTGATTATAAAGGAGAAATAATCAAAGGGCCATTATTAAAAGAGGATGAAAATTATTTTATGATTAAATTAAAATCAGGATATAATGCAAACTTAAAAAAAGAAAATTGTAAGATTATTTCAGAATCTGACATTGAAGATAAAATCTCAGTTCCAGTTTCAAAACCAAAAGAAAATAACAAATTACCAAAAGTTACAATTCTACATACAGGTGGAACAATTGCAAGTAAAGTTGATTACAGAACTGGAGCTGTATCAAGTAAATTCACACCACAAGAATTAATGAACTTATTTCCAGAATTAAATGAAATTGCAAATATTGATACAAAATTAATTGGAAACATTTTTTCTGAAGATATGAGATTTGCTGAATACAATCTAATGTTAAAAGAAATTCAATTAGCAATAGAAAACAAAACAGATGGTATTATAATTGCTCACGGAACAGACACACTCCACTACTCTTCCGCAGCTCTACAATACGCAACTTCAAATTTATCCGTTCCAGTAATTTTAGTTGGAGCTCAAAGAAGTTCAGACAGAGCATCAAGTGACGCATTCTCAAACTTAACTTCTGCTGTTGAATTCATAATTTTTAATAAATCACAAGAAAATAAATTTAATAGAGTTGGAATTTGTATGCACGATACAACAAACGATGAAACTTTTTCAATTTTAGATGGAATTAATGCTAAAAAAATGCACTCAACACAAAGAGATGCTTTCAAACAAATTAACTATAAACCTTTTTGCACATTTAATTCAAAAACAAAACAAACAACTATTCATAGAAAAGATTTACAAACAAAAACTCCAACTGAAGAATTTGAATTTACTGAATTTAACGAAGAATTAAAAATTGGATTTTTTAAAGTTCATCCAAATATGTTTGACTGGGAATTAGATCATTTAACTCAATACGATGCAGTTATAATCGAAGGGACCGGAATTGGAAACTTACCTCAAAATAACGATAACTCAAAACAAGATAAAGCAATTTTAAATAAATTACATCAAATATGTGATAAAACAAAAGTATTTGCTGGAGTTCAAACTGTATATGGAGAAGTAAGTTTAGATATTTATTCAAGAGGAAGAGATATCCAAGATGCTGGTGTAATTGGAAATAGAATTAATTTAACAACTGAGTCTACATTTTGTCGAATTGCTCACGTATTATCAAAAGAAAATATTGACTTTGATGAGGAGTGGGATAAAAATTTAGAAGGTTTTGAAAAAATTTCTAAAAATATTTAATATTTTTAACAAGTCCTTCCAAAGTTACTACTTAACAAGAATAAATTTATAAATACAATTAACTTATATAAATTTATGATAGATTCAAAAAATATTTTACTTTTAACTCCATATTCTTCCCACACTGTGGCGAAAGGAGTTTTAAATTCAACTCAATTAACAAACCATTCACTATATGAACTTAAATTTGGCGAATATGATGATTTTACAAAGAATTTATTTGGATTACAAAAACAATATTTTTCAAACATTAGTCAATCAAGAAACTCAAAATCAATTGATTTAGAAACTGGAATTGATTATGTAAATCAAATCTCAGAAATTATTAAAACAGATAACATTGATTTAATAATTCCAACAAAAGAAAAATATGTTTTATTTATGTCAGAAATGGAAGATTTTTTTAAAGGAAAATTATTTTTACCTTCAAACGAAGTTATTCATCTATTTCAAGATAAATTACAAACTTATGACTTTTTAAAAATGTATGATTCATCCTTCCCAGTTGTAGAAACACATTTAATAACTAAAAATAATTTAGAACATTTATTTTCAGTTCCACAATTTGTAAAACCAGCTGTTGGAAGTGGTGGGAAAAATTCAAAATTAGTTAATGGAATTGAAGATTTTTTAACAACATTTGGAGATTTAGAAGAAACTTTAATCTCATGTGAACCATTAATTCACCCAGAATTTAATCATACAATAATTGTTAAAAATGGCGAAATTATTGAATCTGGAACATATCAAGATTTAGATAATAAACTAGGGGCATCATCAAGACAAAAAATAGTTCAAATTGAAGAAATTAATGATATCACTCAAAGATATGTAAAATTATTAAACCAAGTTCACCCTGGAGAAACTAATGGAGCATACAACATTGATTTTTTAAAAAATAATAAAGGAAACTTAGTTTTAACAGAAGTAAATGTTGGAAGATTACCTGGTGGACACGCAGTATTTAATTCAGTTGGAAAAAATATGACAAAATCATATATTGAAGCTGGAACTCAAAAATAAATTAAAATCTCAAATCCAATTTAAAATAAAATTAATCATTTTATTTCTATATTTTTCATTTGAAAACATATGATCACTATTTTCAAATCCTTTTAACTCAAAATTATTTTTATCTCTAACAAATTCATTATAATTTTCAGTTTCCATAACTTTATCAGATAATCCATAAATAATTAAAAAATTTTTACAAGGATAATTAAAATTTAAAATTATATCTCTAAACTTTTTAACACAATCCATATACTCTTTTGTAATTAATTGTTTAACATTCTTACTTGGATAAATAAATTCTTTTTCACCATTCTCACTATATATTTTCATCTCCTGAGAATTATTCAAATCAATTCTTGGAGCAATTAAAATACATTTATACAATTTATCAAAAACTTTATCTTGTAAACATAAAATATCACTCGCTGACTTACTATGACCAACCAAAACAATTTTTGAAAACTCTTTAGAAAAATAATCAATTAATTCATAAATACAATTTAATTCAAAATCAATTGTAAACTTAGAAATTTCTCCTGGAAAATTAAAATTAAAAATACTAAACTTTTCCTTTAAACCCAAATATAAACTATGTTGTAAATTATGAGTAAATCTCCCTCGACTACCATGCATAACTAAAACTAAAATATCACTATTTTTATTCTCAAAAAATTCTCCTTCAAATTTATCAAAAATATTTTTAGCCATTTTATATTATTTAATATTTACTTTTTAAGTATTTTACTCCCATTAGGAATATACTTTGGTAAATCCTCAACATGTGTTTTTAATCTTGAACGAACTTCCTTATTCAAAGCTTTATAATTTACATTTCCAGGTTCAATCTTAATCATTCTACTTCCACACTCTTTTCGAACTGATTGTTCACTTCCAGAAAATAACTCCTCAACCTCATGAGACTCTCCATCCTCAGTTTCAATTGTTGATTTTTTAACTCCTAAACAAATTCTTAAATTTAAATTCTTTAAAAAATTCTTTGTCCCACGAACCATAAAACTTCCCTTTGCAATATACTCTCCAGAATTTGCTGTCTTTGAAACTTGCTCAGGATAAACCCAAAAAGCATCAGCATTTCCAAAACCTCTCTTCCATTGTTTAGAAAAACAAGAAACAACCGTTCCAGCTTCAATCAAATCCTCTTTAGAAATTTTATCTCTAGCATCTTTAATTACACCAAAAGGGGAACCTGGAGTTTCAGTATGTAAAATTAAATCATTTTCATCTGTATGCTTTTTTAATAAAACTTCATTACTCCCAGAATCCTTTCCAAAAACCATTAAAAACCCACTTGAAGTTCTAGTATACCTAAATTTATCAAACCACTCCGCCTTCCTATAAGCAGTTACAAGTTTATCCTTTTCTTTCTTTTTTAGATACTCTTCTTTTTTTAAATCAAAATCCTCAATATCCTTTTTTGTTTTCTCAATAATTTTATCAATCCCTGGGATTTTATTTTTTAATTTTTTAGACTTATCAAAATAATAATTAGCATTTGAATTCACATCTTTTGATAAAGTTAATTTCACATCCATACAATATAAATAAACTTTAAACTTTATAAAACTAATTTGTCTAACTTACTTTTTTAAGCTTATTATCATCTCTAAAATAAAATTCTTCAATAATTTTATTTGCTTGATTTAAATACACATTAATATTTTTTGGATTAACATAATCTTTAATAAATAAATTAATATTCTCTAAAATCATTTCTTTTTTCAAATCTCCACAAATATAAAAAAATTTATCATAATAAATCATATCTAAATCTCCAACAATTACTTTAATCTTTGTTTTAATATTCTTATCACCAATAAAAAATAAAAAATCATTAACCCAAGTCTCATTAACTGTCTTAGAACTAACCTTTAATTTTTCAAACTTTTCAAAAATATCAATCACTTCAAATACAAACTCATTAAAATTTAAAATTTCATCAATTTTATTTTTATCCAAATAAACAAAATCATCGTTATTATTATTTTTATTTGTATACATAATACTTACACAAAATTTATTATTTAAACTCAAATCATCCATGATAATAATATCACTCTCAAACTGTCTATATGTATTAAAAGTTGGAACTTTATTTTTTTTTAAATAATCATAAATCTTTAAACTATCTTTAAACTTTATACCACTATAAAAAATCTTTAAAATAAAATTTTTCTCTTTAACAATTCTATTATCTTTTGCAAAAATCTTTCTAAAAAATCCTTTTTCCTTTGACTTCTTTTTTGAAATAATCTTATAATTATGAATACTTCCAAAAAATCCTGAACCTTTTGATTTTGTATTTAACTTAAAATCAATATCATGTTTAGGAAACCTTTCTTTTAAATATTCAGGACTAAAACTATCTTTCATTTTAATTTTTAACCTCTACATTTTTTTTAATTATTTCTCTTTGATTTTTATTATTTTCAAAATTATCTTTAAACTTATTTAAATAATTAATATAACTTTGACAATTTTTCTTATCAACAAATTCCAATAAAAAATTTTCAACTGAAAAACAAAACTGTAAATAATTAGAACTTGAATATCTTAAATGACAATTATCAAAATCTCCAACAATAAATTTTAAATTTATACATTTACTCTTTTTTCCTAAAAATAAAAAAGCATCAGAAGAATAAATTCCAAAATTAATACTTGTTAAATTTTCACAAACCTTAAACCCATTTTCCAAAAATTCATCAAAATTTAAAATTTCATCAATTTTATTTTCCTTTAAATACTGTGCATCTTTATTTAAACTTGATTCAGCATTATTTGGACTTACACAAAAATTATTATCCAAACTCAAATCTTCCATAATAACACAATTATATTCATATTTTCTATAATTTTTAAAAGTTGTAATTTTATTACTTTTTAAAAAATCAAATATTTTCAAACTATGATTAAATATTTCAATATCATTAAAAACCTTAATCACAAAATCTCTTTTTTTAAAAACTCTATTTTCACTTTCACAATAACTATTTCCACTCTTATTTTTTTTATTAAAAAATAAACTAAATGGAAAAATATTTCCATATCCACCAGAACCTTTAATCTTAGAACTTTTCTCAACATTAATATTGTGATTTGGATATTTTTGATTCAAATAATCTAAATTAAAACTTTCTTTCATTTTAATTTAAAATCTCCTTAATTTTATCTTTTTTAATAAAATACATTTTATGATTTGTAAAACTTTGTTTCAAATATTTTGGATTTAATTTTCGCATCATAATAACTATCTATCAAATTCAAACAACCAAACTTTATAAAGTTTCATCTACACAATTAAATATAACAAAATATAACAACCAATACAAAAAAATGGAACCAAAAATAAATATAATTTCAAACTTTGAAGAGTTTTCAAAACAAATTCTCTCATCAAATAAAACTAAAATCTCTAAACTAAACCCAAACTACAAAATTTTAAACACAATTGATATCCAAAATTATTTTTTAGAAAATATAGATAAATTTGAAATAAACTCAATTGAAATAAATAAAAACCAAATAACAATTGCTAAAAACATAACTCAAGCAATTTTACAATTTAAAAAACAAAATAAAACTCTATTACAATTTCAAGAAATAAATTTTGATTCACAAACAGCCAAAATCGATTTAATGAAAATATTTATTGAATACGAAAAATACAAAAATAAAAATAATTTTATTGACAAACAAGATATTTATCAAATTTTATATGAACACTTTAATAAAAATAAAACACAACTAGAAGAATTAAATCAAATATATAAAAACAAAAATTTTCAAATTGATGAAAATGAGTTTAACAACTTAAACAAAAACCAATTAAACTTATTTAACATATTAAAAATTAAAATAAATAACTTAGAAACTAAAAATTCAAAATTAAATTCAAAAAATGAAAACATAATCATTCAAACTCAAAACCCAAACTCTCAAAATAGTTTTATTCTAGAAAAAATTTCAGACTTAAAAGATCAATCTCAAAACACACCAAAAACTTCTTATACAATTATAACAAACACAATTGAAAACCAAATTGAACTACAAAATTACTTACAAAGTTATGACATTAAACTTGATACATTTTCATCACAAAACTTATTTGAAGAAGAAATAATTAAATATTTAATAAACATATTAAAAACAATTCAAAACCCAAATGGTGCAAACAATGAATCCTTTTATATTTTAGATAAATTAAATATTCGTGAAGAAACAAAAAGATTTATTACAAGAAAATCTTCCAGAGCTGAAAAATCAATATTTAAAGTATTATTAAAAGAAGAAAAATTCAGTGACTTTGATGATGAAAATAAATTAGTAATTGAACTAAAAGAAAATTTATCAAATTTAAATAACTTAAAATCATCAGGAACAAATCTTACAAACTTAATTCTAAAAACAATTAAAACATTTAAATTATACGAAAATTTAATTTGTAATAATTCATCTCAAAACTACAATCAAATTTTATGTTTAAACGAATTTTTAAACTTTCTAAAACACTTTGAAAACTTATACAAAACAAATTCATTAGACAAATTTCTAAACTACATTGAACTTTCAGCCCAAAACCAATATCAATTTCAAACCAAAACAAATAACCTAACAAACATTAAAATTATTTTAGCAAAAGATTTTAACAAAAATTCAAACAATAATAATCAATTTGATTATTTATTTTTCACCCAATTAAACCATACAAAATACCCCTTGTTTCAAATTAAAAATTTATTTAATAATGAAACATTCCAAAATAGAGAAGAAGATTTTAAAATTCAACAAACTCAATTTAATAAAATTATCAATAATACAAAAATTAAAAACTACTTAATTACAATAGAAAAAAACTCTAACCAAATTCCTCAAAAACAATCAAAAATATTAGAAGATATATCTTTTAAAAATACAATAACTAAAACATACACAAAACAAATTGAAAAATTCAAACTATCAAAACAAGACCAAATTAAAAAAAATTCAATCCAAAAAATCTCAAACTTAATTTTAGAAGATAAATTTGACTTAGCAAAATCTGAACTAGAAATCTTAAAATTAACATTTGGAAAAAAAGACTTAACAAGTTTTATGAGTAAACACACTCCACATGAAATTGGGACTGATAAATTTAATGATATTGATACCTCAAAATTAGTATACTCAGTATCACAACTTCAAACATACGAATCATGTCCAAAAAAATATATGTATAATTATATCTACAAAATTCCAAGTAAACCAAGACACTACTTTGACTTTGGAACATCAGTTCACGAAGCTTTAGAATTTTTATCAGGAGATTTTGATAAAAAATTACCTCATGAAAAACTATACACTCTTGGAGTAAAATACTTAACAGATGGTTGGATATCAAAAGGATATGAATCAGCATCACAAGAACAAGAATATTTTCAAAAAGGATTAAACATAATTAAAGAATTTATCATAAAAGAAACAGAACTAAGAAAACAAAATAGACAAACAATCGGATTAGAAAAAAAATTCTTTTTAGACTTTGAAGGTAGAACATTAATGGGATATATTGATAGAATTGATAAAGTAGATGGCCAAATTGAAATCTTAGATTATAAAACTTCAAAATCAATGTCAAAAGAAAATGATTTAGAAAAAAATATGCAACTATTAGTATATTCTCTAGCAAGTCAAGCTCATGAAGATATAAAATCCTTTCCAAACTCAGTTGGACTTTGGTATGTATTACACGATAAAATTGTGAAAATAAATCCAAAAAAAGAATACACAATAGAAATTAAAAAAAGAGTAATTGAACAAATTAAAAAAATTGAAAATAAAAACTTTGATGCAATTCCTACAAAATTTGGATGCACATATTGTGACTTTAATCAAATTTGTCCAAACAGTATCGCTGATAAAATTATAAAATAAATTAAACACAATTTTGAAATGGTTATAAAATAATTATAAAATAATTCTAATAATTAATTTTATTTTTTCTTTTTTTACTAAAATTAATATTTCAAGTAGTAACAAATATATAAATAAAATTTTTATAATAAAAAACTATGTTAAAAAAAACATTATTAATCTTAGGAATTTTGTTTTATACCTTAAGTATTTCCTATTCTATCGAAAGTGTTCCATTCAATTGTGAATACCAACAGACAAGTTATGCTTGGGATACAAATTTCCAAACTCTTTTTTCAACTTCAGCAGATCTAAGTGCGCAAGCAAGTTTAGATTTATCTGGATACTATACAGTTGGTGGAGGATATCAAATTAGATGTTATGCTCAAAATTCCCAACAAACAGGATTTGTAGAATTTGAAATTAAAGACAAACCAAATTCAAATATTGTATGTGGTGATGAAGTAAACGAGATTATGTATTTTACTGGTGAAGAAAACGCTAGAGTTGCTAGAGACTACAACTCAGCATATCACACAAAAGTATTATGTGCAAATTTCGACAAATCTGATGGTGTAATGCACTTAGTTTGGAATAATCAAGATTTAAGCGTAAGAGATTATGCCTGTATGTTTAAAACAAATGACATCAAAAATGGACTAATTAGTTCATGTGATGCTAATTATAATTCTGGAGATCAATACCTATACTCAGTTTGGGGAATCTTATTTGACTCAATTGATAGTTTAAACTGTAGAGCAGACTGTTCAAGTAAATTAGATGATAGAATTTATTCAATTTGTTCATTAAAAATTAAAGCATGTTCAGATGTTCCATTAGATTGTGATGGGTCATTATATGGTTCATGGGTAAAATCAACAGATGCTAGATACCCAAATACTGAAATAAAATGTGAAGCCCCATGGAATAACTATAGGACTTCAAAATTTACAAACACAAGCCTTCAAGTAACAACAACTCAGGGAACTTGTGACAATTTAATTAAGATTGAAAAACCATTTATCTTAGATGATGAACAAGTTAAAATGGGGATATATGTGTGTAGTGATTAAAAATGGAAAGTAAAAAATTAAAAAAAAATAAGTTAGGACAAGTTTTCTCAACAGATATTGTTGTAGTAATTATTATTGTATTATTTGGTGCGATTTTTTTAGTATTAAATCAAATTAATCAAACTAAAGATATTTCTCCAGAAGAAAGATTTGATAACGCTCAAACTCAATCAGAAATTTTAATTGGTAGTTTAGAAAAAGATGAAATTATTAAAGCAGATAACTCAATTGATGTAAATAAATTATTAACATTAAATGATAAAGATCTAAAAGAAGAATTAAATATTAAAAATGACTTTTGTATTGTATTTGAAAAAGATGGAAAATTAGTAAAAATTGATCCAAACTCAAAAACTTATGGAATCGGTTCAGAAAACATTATTGTTAATGGTGAACCTTGTAAATAAATAAAATATAAATAATTAATAAATGAAAAAAAAATCCCAAGTCTTCTTATTTGATGGAATCTTAGGATTTACTTTAATTATTATCGCATTAGGAGTAGTATTCACATATTACTCAACCTCTTTTGAAAGTCAAAACCTTAATTCTTTAAATCAAAAATTATTAAACTCATATACAAAAACTCAAATTAATGATTTAAATGATGAAGAAATTAGAGTTTTTTTTAAAACTGGAAAAATTAAAAATATTCATAACTCAATTGCTCAACAAACTGCTGAATTTTACTATCTTGAAAATTATAATTTATCAAAAAATCTAACTAAAATTTTTGTAGATGATTTTGTATCAAAACAAACTAATGCAAAAATTGTAATTTATAATATTTCAAATCAAAATAATCCATACGAACTATTCTTAAAAAAAAATCGAAAAGTTTCATTAGAAAATGCAACCTCAATAAGTTCAACAAAGCGTTCAGTAATTGGATTTTTTAATTCTACAACAAGTTATGGTCCATACACAATAAAAATAATTTTATGGCAATAAAAATAACTTTAAAATTAAAATATAAATATATAAAACTAAAATTTAAAACTAAATTATATATAAATAATTAACTCAAATTATTTAAAAATTATACCAATAAAAATGATTCAAAATTTAAATAAAATTCATAACCTCTCAAAACATAAAAAAGGATTTGCTTTTTCAGTTTTATCCTTATTTTTAGTTTTTCTAATTTTTGGATTTGGTTCATTATACTTATTTAAAGCAGATTTCACTCAAGATGCTCAATTTAGAGAATCAAGAATTTTATTTGTAGATGGGGAAATTGATTACTTTAAACAATCATATATGCAAAATTCCTTACAATTCTCAGGATATAACACATTAAACGAATTAGCAATTTATCTAAAAGCAAACAATAAAGTTAACCTAGTCAAAGATAATCCTGAAAAATTAAACCAATTAATTCTTGAAGGAATGAAATATGGAACATTTGAAACAAATAACATTCCAAATTTAAATACAAAAAATATAGGATTTATTAAACAAAGTTTTGTAAATGATTTTAAAGATAATTATCAAGGGAATTTTTCATTTGAATTACTAAATGTATCATTATTTGAAACTAGAAGTTATTATGTTGATTTTCAATTTTTAGCAAATTATACAGTCACAACAAAAGATAATTTAAGTGACTGGGATTTTGTTGATGAGTTTATGGTTCAAGTTCCAATCTCTGAACTATACGACCCAGAATTTTTATTTAGAGGAAACAAACTTGTCCCAATTAGAAGTTCAGAATTTTACCTTCCAACACTAAACTGGTCATTAAAAAACTTTAATGATACAGTAGCTAATATGTATTCAACTGTTTTTTATAAACCAAAATTTGATTATACTCTTGGACAAAGTTACTTAAAAAGATTTTTAGGTGCAACAAAAGGTTCATTTTTTGGAGTTAAAAATAGTTTTAATTTTGACGATGATATTTTTTATGATGGAATCTATGACACTGGAATTCAAAACTTAAACGGGAAATTATTTGCAAATACAATTATGTTATTTGATTTTAATTCTGATAGTTTAAATGGAACAACTATGTTAGAAAAAACTGATTATGAATCAAACTTTACAATTTCTCCATTATCTGCCGATTGTTCAAACTATGGAGTAATCTCTCAACAATTTTGTCAATTTAAAACTGGAATAAATTTACAAAACTCAAAAAAACCAATTTACTTTTCAAACACATTTTCAATTTCAAGTTGGGTAAATTATAATTTAACTCCAAATAGAGATATTACAATTATTGGTGGACCTATAACATTAGGAATTGATAGACTAAATGCTCAAACATTTTTTGAATTTAATTCAAATTCAGGAGTCCAAAAAATCTACTCAAATAAAACAATTTCAGAAAATACTTGGACACATATTTTAATTACATATTCAGGTTCAAAATTAAATTTTTATATTAATGGTCAACTAGATTCTCAAATTTCAGTTCCAAATTCAACAAAAACTCAATTAACAAATTTACATATTGGTCCAGCAAGTAATTTAGCAACAAGTATGAAATTAGATGAATTAGCATTATACTCAAAAGTTTTATCTGAATCTGAAATCTCAACATTATACAAAGATGAAAAAGCAATAAAAATTGATTACGTTGATTCTTTATTTGGTAAAGGAATTAGATTTGATGGAATTGATGATTATATTCAAATTTCAAGAAATAAATCATTAACAAACACGCACTCAACAGGTATTTGGTTTAAAATGGAAAAATATCCAAACCTTGCCGATGATGAAGCTCTTTTAACAAATGATCCATATATTGCAATTAAATCTGATACTAGAAAATTAAGATATTTTAACTATGGGGTAAATGACAAACAACTTCCAGCAGACAATTATTATGAGGGAAATCAAGAACTAAAATTAAACAAATGGTATTATGTTGTAACAACTTACAATGGGGCACTAGGAGAATATTCAATTTATTTAAATGGAGAATTAGATGCAAAAGTTACAAATAAATTCCCAACTGGATCCTCTCTAAATTTAGGGTATATTGGTGGTGAAAACACATATAGATTTTTTGAGGGAATTATTGATGAAGTAAGATTATATGATAGAGTTTTAACTCCAAATGAAATTAAATTAAATTATAGAAATTATCAAAGTTACTCCAAAGGATGTTGTAATTATATTATACTTGTAAATCAAAATGCTCTTGGCTATACAACTGCTGCTAATTATGATAAAGTATCATCATCTTCAACTTTATTTTATAATAATTATAATGATGCTGATTGGAATAATATTACAATTTATCAAACTTCAAACCTTACATCAACAGTAGGATCAGATGAATATTATAATTTATTAATGGACATTTGTTTATTTGAAACTTATAATTTTTTAGATTATGACCCATTTGCAAAATCAATTCCAACAAATTCTTGGAACCCAGGAGAAATTGGAACTGAACATTGTAAAAATTTAGTTAAAGCCGGTATATATTAACTTTTAAGTAGTTAGTAACATATAAGTTTAATATATTTACAAATAATTTATGGATGAATATTTCATAGAAGAAAAATCAGGTTGGGATAAAACATTAGACTTTCTAGTTTTTATTGCAGTTTTTACAGTGACAATCTTTTTAATCTTAGAATTAGTTGCAAGTACAGGTTCAACAAGTATTAATTTACAAAATGTAATTGAAGTTTATTTTTACATTAATATTGTAATCTTTATTATTTTTGTATTAGATTTATACAGATTGTGGAATAATGCTGATGGTTTAGGTGACTTTTTCAAAACTAGTTGGTTAGATATTTTAGCAACAATTCCTTTCGGATTAATTTCCGCTTTATTAGGATTAGTTGGAGGTTCATTTGCAAGTTTAGAACTTGTTAAATGGTTAAGAGTTGGTAAATTAGCAAGAATTTCTAAGCTTCAAAAGATTTCTAGAATTTCAAAAGTTGCTAAAGAATTCAAAGCAGCTTCTCACTTAAAAAAAGAAAGTGAAGAGTATAAAAAAAAGCATAGATTATAATTATTAAATTAATTATAATTTATTTTTCAAATAATTTATTTATTTATTATCTTTATTT
>AYRE01000039.1_pt1 | contig 19457 bp, 18 predicted proteins | sample 183791 | NCBI WGS metagenome assembly AYRE01 (sample SAMN02391470, study PRJNA226580) | bioreactor metagenome | isolation source: day 6 sample from continuous culture bioreactor with low C:N ratio... | place: Germany: Bremen | reverse complement strand
GTAAAAAATGGTGTATGGATTAGACCATTTGGAAAACTTATATATTCTATTGTTGCTTATACTATTAAAGAAGAAGATTTAAGAAAAGTTGTAAGAGTAATGATAGAAGCAATAAAAACAATAAAGAGTAAATAATGAAAAAAGATGATTTAAAAGAATTAGCAATAAATTTGCCCAAAAAGCCTGGTGTTTTAGGAAGAGATAGATTTTTTAATTCAGCTGTACTTATTCCTCTTATTAAAATAAAAGGTGAATATTATATTCTTTTTCAAAAACGTGCTGCACATATTAGACAAGGTGGAGATATTTGTTTCCCCGGTGGAAAGTTTGAAGAAGGTGTTGATAAAAACTTTAAACAAACTGCTTTACGAGAAACAAAAGAAGAGTTAGGTATTGGAAAAAAAGATATTAAAATTATTGGGCAATTAGATACTTATGTAGCTCCAATTGGTGCGGTAATTGAGTCTTTTGTAGCAGTTGTTAAAAAAAGAGCTTTAAAAACTATGAATATAGATAAGAATGAAGTTGAAAAAACAATATTAATTCCTTTGTCTTTTTTCAAAGAAACAAAAGCAGAAGAGTATACTTTATCCCATGAAATACAACCTTATAGATTTAATGAAGAAGGTAAAAAAGAAGTATTATTCCCAGTTGAAGAGTTAGGATTACCTGATACTTATAAGAAACCATGGGGAAATAAAAGACATAAGATATGGGTTTATAAATATGAAGGAGAAGTAATTTGGGGAATTACTTCTGTTATCATAAATGATCTATTATCTAAATATTAGATCGTAACTACAGCCCATTCATCATCATCTTTGAGAGCTTTTGTAAAAAGTTCTCCTGTATGATTTACCTCGATTCCTAAAGCTTCAAGTTCTTCTTTTGCTTCATAATCTTCTACACATACAATACAAGCACTCATTTCTACGCCTGTTTTAATAATTTCAACTAGTTTTTCTCTAATTTGAGTATTTTCTTTTGCTAACAAAATAGATGGACCCCAAATCATTAAATGGGCTTTTTCCCAATATTTTCTATCTAGCATAACCGAAGAATACAATAGAGGAAACTTTTTAGCTACCTCCACATCACCACTTGTCCAAACAATAAGTAAGTTATTTTTCATTTTTGTCCTTTACTAAACATAAAGTAAATATTATAATTATATAATCTTATTAATTGATTAACACAAAGGTAAAATTATGATTAGTAAAATAAATGATTTAGCAGCAAAGGTATTAGACAATTTCCAAAGTCTATTTTTACTTCTAGCAAGATTAACAATTGCTTATGGTTTCTTTGAACCTGCTATTAATAAATGGAAAAGTATTGAAGATACAGCTGCGTGGTTTGCAAGTATGGGAATTCCTTTCCCAACACTTAATGTATATATGGTTGCAACATTTGAGAGTTTAGGTGTTGTTTTATTAGCTTTAGGACTATTTACAAGACTAATTAGTTTACCATTAATTGGTACTATGGTTGTAGCAATTATTACTGTACATTTTGCTAATGGATTTAGTTCAGGTGACAATGGATTTGAAATTCCTTTATATTATTTATTATTTTTAGGTATTTTTGCATCATTTGGTGCTGGTAAATTATCTATTGATAATTTTTTATCTAAAAAATAAAAAAACTTCCTTTTTCATTTCTTTAAATAATGGTATTTTGTGCTAAAATACCATTATTTACAAGGAGTTCTTATGAAATATTTATCTTCCCTTATCTTGGTACTATTTTTTGTTGGATGTTCAACAACAACTAAACAAGTAGAACCAAAAGCAATAAAACCTGTGGTTAAAGTTGAAAAAAAGATTCAAGTAGTAGATTGTAAAGTACATCCAGAAAATATAATTAGATTTGAATGTTATGAAGAAAAAGCAAATGCTGGTGATGTAATTGCTCAAAGCTGGTTAGGTTATTATTTTAGTTCAGGAAAAATTGTTCCTAAAAATAAAGCTTTAGGTATTGAGTGGTTTGAAAAAGCTGCTGATGCTGGTGATTATTATTCTCAAAGAGAAGTAGCAATTATTCATTTAAAAGATAAAAATACTGCTAAAGCTTTTACTTATTTTGAAAAAGCAGCAAATCAAGACGATGCAGTTGCTCAAAGAGAATTAGCTTATCTTTATGACAAAGGAACAGGTGTTAAAAGAGATGTTAATAAAGCTTTCTTTTATTTCAAAAAAGCAGCTTTTCAAAATGACACTTTTGCACAAAATGAACTTGGTTACTACTACAAAAAAGGTTGGAGTGTTCCAAAAGATTATAAACAAGCAGCCTATTGGTATGGTAAAACAGCTGAAAAAGGTAATGATTATGGACAAGCTGAGTTAGGATATTTATACTCAAAAGGTTATGGAGTTGAAAAAAACTATAATATTGCGTATAAACTTTTTACTGAATCAGCTAAAAAAGGTAACAAATATGCAATGTCATGGTTAGGATACTTTAGTGAAAAAGGTATCGTGGTAGAAAAAAACTATGAAACTGCTAAAATGTGGTACGAAAAATCTGCTTCTACATATTCACAGAAGCGATTAGCTATTTTGAAAAATAAAGGTCTTATTTAATAAATGAAAAATATTATATTAAAAGGTGGGAATATTTTCCCATCTAAAGTAGTATGTATTGGTAGAAATTATACTGAACATATTGCGGAATTAAACAACGATACTCCTGATGAAATGGTTTTTTTTATTAAACCAAACTCTTCAATTACAAATAAATTAGTTTTCCCAAAAGCTCATGAGTCTTGTCACTATGAAGCTGAAATTTCTTTTTTAATGGAAGAAGGAAAAATATCAGCAGTTGGTTTTGGTCTTGATTTAACACTAAGAGAAGTTCAATCTAAACTAAAAGCAAAAGGTTTACCATGGGAGAGAGCAAAAGCTTTTGATAACTCTGCTGTTTTCTCTAAATTTGTAAACTTTGATGGTGATATAAATAAATTAGAAGTTGAGCTATTTATTAACGGTGAGTTAAAACAAAAAGGTGATACTACTTTAATGATTAATAAACCAGAAGAGATAATAAAAGAAGTTAATACTTTTCTTTCATTTGATGATGGTGATATCTTAATGACAGGAACACCAAAAGGTGTTGGTAAATTTATTGTTGGTGATGAATTTACAGGAAGAATACTTTATGATGGTGAAGTTTTAATAGAAGAAAAATTTAAAGCTATATAATTAATTTTTTCTTATAAACAAAGAGTAAATATAAACTCCTTATAATAATAGAATATATTATAAGGGGTAAATTATGACTGCTAAGATATATAACGAATTATGTGGGCTTTTTGATAACCTACAATCTTTCTTTTTACTAATCGCTAGATTAGTTGTTGCCTATGGATTTTATGAACCTGCTTTAATGAAATGGAATGATATAAATTCTGTTGCTTCATGGTTTGCTACCCTTGGTATTCCTTTTCCTACTTTAAGTGCTTATTTAGCCTCCACTACTGAATTATTAGGTGTTGTTTTAATTGCAATTGGATTTTTAACTAGAATAATGTCAATTCCTTTAATGATTGTAATGATTGTTGCAATTTTCACTGTTCATATTGGAAACGGTTTTAGTGCAGGGGATAATGGATTTGAAATACCTTTATATTATCTAATATTTTTAGGTCTATTCTTAAGTAATGGCGCGGGGAAATTTTCTGTTGATTATTTAATATTTAAAAAGTAGTTTATTATGAATGAATTATCAATATTTGGAAACACAATTTTATCATATAATTGGAGTTTGTTTTTCAAAGGTTTTTTTGTATTTTTTGTAATATTATCTTTTATAATTTATATTTATGATAGATTTATTCAAAGAAATAACCAATTATTAAAAAATTATCCTTTAGTGGGAAGAATGCGATATTTTTTCTATTTATTACGTGATCCTATGCGGCAATATTTTGGGGATGAAGATTATTTTGATTCTTATGAAAAAATAGATTGGATAAACAGAGTTAGCAGTGAAAAAAAGACTTTTTATAGTTTTTCTCCTTCAAAACCTTATGATAAGAATAGGATATTATTCAAACACTCAAATCATGTTTTAAATGTAGATGAAGTAGATGAAAAATGTGCTATTACTTTTGGAGCAAAAAGAGAAATACCTTTTATGGCTAATAGTTTAATAGGACGTAGTGCCATGAGTGATGGAGCAATTTCTCCAGAAGGTACTCAAGCATTTACAATTGCTGCTTTAAAGGCTGGATTTCCTATAAATACAGGTGAAGGTTCTGTAACTACTAATTATCTAATTACCCATAAGTATTTACCCTCAAGAGAATATTTTGAAATACAAAGAGGTACTATTTTTGCAAGAAGTATGTATTGGATTTTTTCAAAAACTTTAGGAGCTAGGATTGCAAAGAAACTATATTGTGATATGGTTCTACAAAGAGAAGATGATGAATCATTTAACTTTGATAAAAAGAATGTACTTTTTTATAGGGTTAATTGGAAAGCTTCTTTTGATAAGTTTCCAAAACAAATCCCAGAAGATGTTGCTGATATTGTTTTTCAAATGGGTAGTGGTTTATATGGAGTAAAACATAAAGATGGCTCTTTTGATGAAGAAAGATATAAAAAGATAATGACTTTTTGTCGTATGACAGAAATCAAAATATCTCAAGGTGCAAAGCAAACAGGAGGAAAACTTCCTGCTCATAAGGTTACAGCTTCTGTTGCTTATTATAGAGGTGTTGAAGCAAATAAGGATTTAATATCTCCTAATCGTTTTCCTTATTCTTCCACTGTACGTGAATTATTTGATTTTATAGGTAAGCTACAAAATATATCTTCAAAACCTGTGGGAATAAAAATAGTAATATCTTCACCTGAAAACTTTGAAGAGTATTCAAATGAAATACTATATTCAAAAGAAAATAATCTTCCCTTTCCAGATTTTCTTACAATTGATGGAGGAGATGGTGGTTCAGGAGCTGCTCCTTTAGAGATGATGAGAAGAATAGGACTTCCTATAAAAGAAGCTTTAGATATTGTAATAAATGATTTAAAAGAGAAAAAATTAAAAGATGAGATAAAAATAATTGCTAGTGAAAAAGTCCTAGCTCCGGATGATGCTTTAGAGTTATTTATTTATGGAGCAGATTTTATAAATATTGCTCGTGGTTTTATGATAAGTGCTGGGTGTATTCGGGCTAGACATTGTTCTGGAACGGCTGGACATGATTGTCCAGTGGGACTTGCAACTATGAATAAAGAAAAAAGAGGTAAGTATTTAGTAGAGCAAAAAGCACGTACTGTTGCAAACTATCATAATGGTTTAATTACTGGAATTATTGGATTACTTGCAGTAATGGGGAAGAAGTCTATTTGCCAGCTAAATAAAGATGATTTATTACATAGGAATAAAGATAAATAAAAAGAAAAATTCATAATTTTTAAGATGATTTTAGTTAATATCTATATGTAAAATTAAATTATTATAAAGTAATATTATTATGAATGTTCTCAAACTTTTTCTTATTATATCTATGTTTTTCAATGTTTATGCAAGTGTTGAATTCACAACTCTTGAAAAGCAGTGGATACAAAATAATCCTGTAATAAAAGTTGGTGTTGATGAAAATTGGCCTCCTTTTGATTATGTGGATAACTATGGAAATCACAATGGTGTTTCTTCTGATTATCTAAGTATTATATCTGCTAAGACTGGTCTAAATTTTGAGATATATTCAGATCAATGGAGTAAAGTATTTGAAAAAGCTAAAAATAATGAACTTCAAATTCTAGCTTGTGCTAGCAAAAATAAAGAAAGAAGAGAGTTTTTTAAATTCACAGATTCATATATAAATGTAGATATAGCAGTTGCAGTTAGAAAAGACTTTGAATTAAATGAATTTAATGATATTGCTAATCATAGAATTGCACTTCCTAAAGATAATTTTATTCATGAAGCTTTGAAAAAAAGTTTTCCAAATGCTGAATTTATTTTTACTAAATCAAATGAGGAGGCATTGGAATATATCTCCTATGGTAAAGCAGATATCTATGTTGGAAATCTTCCTGTAATCTCTTATTTTACTGAGAAAAATCTTCTTACTAATATTACAATATCTTTTAAAGCACCTTTCGATAAAGCAGAACTATCAATAGCAGTAAATAAAGAAAATGAAATCTTATATTCAATTTTAAATAAAACTTTAAAGTCAATCCCACAGTCAAAAAGAAAAGAGATTCAAAAACTATGGGTAAATGACAATATGCTTAGTTTGAAAAAAAGTATGAAAAATATTTTGAATAATAAAGAAAAAAAGTGGTTAGAGAATAATAAGACTCTAAAAATTGCGGGAGATTCCCATTGGCCTCCATACTCTTTTATTGATGATAAGGGTGAGTATATTGGTATTGTTCCTGATTTAGTAAATGAGATATTTAAAAATACAAATATTAACATTCAATACGTTAAGACGAAAACATGGTCTGAAACTTTAGATTTAATGGAAGAGAAAAAAATAGATTTAATTGATGCTATTTCTTATTCAGTAAGTCGAACGAAATTTATGAACTTTACTAGTAAGTATTTAGGCGCTGAAATTGTAATTATTTCTAATAAAACAAATGATACATATGTAAATAATCTAAATAATATTATTAATATGAATATTGCTACAGTAAAGGGATATTCTATTATTGAGAAAATAAAACATGATTATCCAAAATTAAAAAAAATAAAACTTTTTGACACTCCCTTAGATGGTTTAAAAAGTTTATCAAACTCTCAAATTGATTATTTTATTTTAGATATTCCTTCTTTTGAATTTTATATTAAGAAATATGGTTTAAGCAATCTAAAAATTGTTGGACCAACTGGTTATAACTATGAATATGGTTTTGGTACAAAAAAAGGCAATCCCGAGTTAGTATCTATAATAAATAAACTCTTAGCTAACTTACCTGATTCTTCAAAGGATGAAATCTATAGAAAATGGATTAAAATTGATTACGATAGAGAAATTGATTATGAGTTAGTTTGGAAAGTTATTGCTTTTGCTTTATTTATTCTTGCTGGTACTGTTTATTGGAATAGAAAGTTAAAAGCTGAGATTATAGAAAAAGAAAAAGTTGAAAAGAAATTAGAACAGAGTAGGGATTTTGCCTTTGCGATTATGAACTCTCAAGTTGATATTGTTATTACAACTACAGGTGAGGAGTTAAAACAAGCAAATAAAGCATTCTTAGACTTCTTTGAGTATTCATCCCTAGAGAGCTTTAAAGAAGAGTATAGATGTATTTGTGATTTGTTTGATACTACAGATCCTAATACTTATATTCAAGCAGAAGTAGGGGATAAAACTTGGGTAGAAGAAGTTTTATCTAATCCAAATAATATATACAAAGCCTTAATTTATAAAGATGGGAAAGCTCATATTTTTAAAATATCTGCTTCTTATATCTCAAAAGAATCAGATTTGAAAACAGCAGTGTTTACTGATATTACAAAGTTAGAGAACTTAAATGATATTTTATTAAAAGCTAAAAATGAAGCTGAAAATGTAGCAAAACAAAAAAGTGAATTTTTAGCAAATATGTCCCATGAGATAAGAACTCCAATGAATTCAGTTATTGGCTTTACAGAGTTATTGGATAAAGAAATATCAAATCCAATTCAAAAAGATTATCTAAACTCCATTAAAAAAGGTGGAAATGCACTTCTTCGAATTATTAATGATATTCTTGATTTATCTAAAATAGAAGCAGGTAAATTGGATATTAAAAATGAAGCGCTAAACCCTTCTAAACTATTCTTAGAGATAGAATCAATATTTCACTCTAAAATTATAAGTAAAAATATAAACTTTATAATTGACATAGATAAAGATATACCAGAAAATATCATTATTGATGGGGTTAGAATTAGACAAATCTTATTCAATTTGATTGGTAATGCTATTAAGTTTACAGAAAAAGGTCATATCAAAATCAAAGTAGATAATATTTACAAAGATAATATAAAAAGTAAAATTGATCTAATTTTTTCTGTAGAAGATACAGGAATTGGAATAGAAAAAAACGATTTGAAAAATATTTTTTATGCTTTTGAACAACAAAAAGATCAAAGCTCTTCAAAATATGGAGGTACAGGATTAGGACTTGCAATATGTACGAAGTTAGTGCATATGATGAATGGAGAAATTTCTGTAGAAAGTACAAAAGGGAAAGGTTCTATTTTTACCGTATTACTTCATGATATTTCAGTAAGTTCTGTAAGTGAGTCTTTTGAGTGTAAGAAATTAAATATCTCTAATATTATGTTTGATAAAGCAACAATCTTAGTAGTAGATGATATTAGTGAAAATAGAAAACTAGTAGAAGCTACATTAAAAGATTATGGTTTTAATATAATTATGGCCCAAAATGGACAAGAAGCTATTGATTTATTAGAGAAAGTAAATATTGATTTAATACTTATGGATTTAAGAATGCCAGTTATGAATGGTTATGATGCTGCTATTCATATTAAAAATAAAGAAAAATATAAAAATATACCTTTAGTTGCACTTACTGCATCAGTTATGGGAAAAGATTTAGAAAAAGTTGCTCAATATGGCTTTGATGGGTATCTTAGAAAACCAGTTATTTTAGATGATTTAATAGAAGAGTTAGGAAAGTTTTTACCTTATAGTTTTGTAAATGAAGATAATAGTAAAGAAATACTAGTTAATGAAACAGTCAATATTGAGAAACTAGATGAAGTAATTCATATACTTCATAGTCAAGTTAAACAAGAGTGTGATGAGGTGAAAAATAAAGGTGACTTCTCTTTGATTGAAGACTTTGCTTTGAAAATACAAGAGCTTGGAGTTGAGAATAATATAAGTATTTTAGAAAACTACTCAAGTGAGATTATTACACATATAGAATCATTTGATATTGAAAAAGTAGACTATTTATTAGGAAGTTTTAGCTCAATAATAGAAAAATTAGAAGTGTTAAAGGAAAAGATTGAAAAATAGTAAAATTTTAATTGTTGATGATATCCCAAAAAATATTCAAATGGCAATGAATATTCTAAAAAATGAAGGTCATAAAATGTTTTATGCAAAAAATGCAGAGATGGCTTTTTCTTCATGCAATGAACACGATTTTGATTTAATTCTACTTGATATTATGATGCCAGATATGAATGGTTTTGAGGTATGTAAGATATTAAAACAAAAAGAAAATATGAAAAATATTCCAATAGTATTTTTATCTGGAAAAGATGCAACATCTGATATTGAATTAGCTTATGAATCTGGTGGAGTTGATTATATAGTTAAACCTTTTGTTACAATAGAGTTAATTACAAAAGCAAATAACTATGTACGATTAAAGCAATTAGAAGATATGTTTAATAATTCGTGTGAGGAATAATCATGGAAAGAGTACAAAAAAATAGTAAGATTTTATTAGTTGATGATGATGCAAAAAACTTACAAGTAGCAATGAGTATTCTAAAAGAGTACAATGTGATATATGCTCAAAGTGGTCATAAAGCTTTGGAATTATTAGAAACTAATACTTTTGATCTAATATTACTTGATGTTGTTATGCCTACACTTGATGGCTATGAAGTCTGCCAAAGAATTAAAGCTGATGATAGATTCAAAAATATTCCCATAATCTTTCTTACTGTAAAAGATGATAAAAATGATATTGTAAAAGGTTTTGAATATGGGGCAGTTGATTATATAACTAAACCATTTTTCTCGGAAGTTCTTCTGAAAAGAGTTGAGTTACATCTTAGTTTATCCCATGCTTTAAAAGATTTAAAAGTAATGAATACAAATCTAAATGGCTTAGTAGAAGAGCAAGTAGAAGAGCTAAGAAGAAAGGAACAAATTTTATTCCAACAATCAAAACTATCAGCCATGAGTGATATGATAGATGCAATCTCAAGGGAGTGGAATCAACCTCTTAATATAATTAAACTTTACCTACAATCTTTGAGCTTACAATTTTCAGTAAATGAAATGGATATAAAAGAGACACAAAATATAATAGATAAAACAATTCATGAAGTTTCTAAACTAGATGATACTATGCAAAATTTTCAAAAGTTTTTCAAAAATGATATTGAAAAACAAAGTGTTAATATCAAAGTGTTGTTAGATAATGTAGTGTTTTTATTTAAAGATCAAATTAACAAAAGAAAAATTGATGTATCAATTGGTGGTTCAAATTTAATAAACTTTGATTTTATATATGATGAAGTAAAACATGTATTTATGAAATTATTGTCTTTCTCATTGAAAAACTTTGCAGATATAAATAAAGAAAAAAAATTTATTAGTTTTAATATTAATGAAGATGTAAATTCTATTTATATTAACTACAAAGATAACTGTTCACTAAATGATAATAAGTGTATTAGTAATGAGTTTGATTCAAATTTAAAATTGTCTAATGAATCTTTTGATTTAGGTTTTTATTTAATGGGAGTATTTATTGAAAAAAATGGTGGATTTTTAGATGTTATAAAAAATAATGAGGGTGTATGTCTTTCAATAAGATTCGATAAATAGTTTTTTGTATATTATATACTTTTAAAGGATTATATAATGAATTTTAATAAATTAAACGATGAAGAAAAAAGAGTAATAGAAAATAAAGGTACAGAAATGCCATTTTCTGGAGAATATAATGATTTTTATGAAGAAGGTACATTCAATTGTAGAAAATGTAATACAGCTTTATATAAATCAGCTAGTAAATTTAGCTCAGGATGTGGCTGGCCTAGTTTTGATGACGAAATCAAAGGTGCAGTAAAAAGAGTCCCAGATGCAGATGGTAGACGAGTTGAAATTGTATGTGCATCTTGTGGTGGACATTTAGGACATGTTTTTGAAGGTGAAGGTTTCACGGAAAAAAATACTAGACATTGTGTAAATTCAGTGTCATTAAAATTTGAAGCAAAATAAGGAGCATAAATGAGTGAAAAAATAAAAAGTGCATATTTTGCAGGTGGATGTTTTTGGGGTGTTGAATACCATTTTGAGAAATTAAATGGTGTAGTAGCAGCTATTTCTGGTTATATGGGTGGAAGAACAGAGAATCCAGATTACAAAAGTATTTGTACAGGTTTAACAGGTCATTTAGAAGTTGTAAGAGTTGATTATGATGAAAGTATTGTTTCATTTGAGGAATTAGCAAAACTATTTTTTGAGATACATGATTTTACTCAAATTAATGGGCAAGGTCCAGATATTGGAAGCCAATATTTATCAGCGATTTTTTATGCAGATGAAGAACAAAAAATTGTAAGTGAAAAAGTAATAAAAGAGTTAGAAAATATGAATTATAAGGTTGCTACTTCTTTATATGAGTTAGTACCATTTTATGAAGCTGAAGATTATCATCAGGATTATTATGACAGGCACCAAAAGGTACCTTATTGTCATAGTTATAATAAAATTTTTTAGTGTGTTCCTAAGATATAATAAATAGGTTTAGCATCTAATTGTTCAAGTTTTACATTGTACTTTCCAGCCCAGTGTGAAACTTCTTCATGAAATTCTTCTAGAATTTCTGCAGCATCATTTTCGTCACATTTAATTTTTAAAAAATCTGTTTTATTTGATAATCCCACGTAAGCATTCATTTTCTTTAAGTGGTCATTTAGTGAAAAAATATGTTTTGAAAATTTGTCAAAGTTTCCAGTAGCTGAGATCATTTTTTCAGCTTGTTGTAACGATGCGTCACTCTTTGAATATCCTAATTGTGATAATATAACTTCTGCAGATACATCTAATTGCATGTAGTTCTCCTTTTATTGATTCTATATAATAACACAAAATTTTTGAAATAAAAGTAAAAAACTACATATTTTATAACCAATTAACCCCTCTACCTTTATATAGTAAATGATAAAATAGTTTTTAAAATAAATAAATAATGATTTATAACATAATAAAAAGGATAAAAATGTCAGTTCTTTTAGAGATGTCTATGTTCCCAACAGATAAAAATGAAAGTAAAAGTAAGGAAGTGTCACAAGTAATAAAAGTTATTAAAGATAGTGGTTTCCCTTACCAATTAACTGCAATGGCTACTATAATTGAAACAAGAAATATTAAAGATGCTTTAGCATTAGTTGAAAAATGTTATGAAAAACTTGAAGAGTTAGATTGTAATAGAGTGTATGCATCATTAAAATTTGATATTAGAAAAAATCATGAAAATAGATTAGAGAATAAAATTAAATCTGTAGAAAAACATATAGGAGAAGTTTCAAAATAGTCTAAAAAAGACTTTTTTGAACTCCTTCTACACCTTCACCTAAAGCTTTTAATCTAAATGTAAATCGATGTTCATCACTTCTACCAAACTCTTTGATTGCTTCTACATGAGCTTTTGTTCCATAGCCTTTGTGTTTTTGAAAGTTATACTTTTCATAATTAGGTGCAATTTCACACATATATCTATCTCTACTTACTTTTGCAAGAATTGAAGCAGCACTAACTTCTGGTACTGTTGCATCTGCTTTTATTTTATGTTGGAGAGTTTCTATTCCAAAAGATGTATTTCCATCCATGAGAAAAACATCAGCTTCTTTTTTTAGATTATTCATAATCTCTTTAATTGAATCTTTTAAACAAGCAGAAATACCTTTTTCATCAATTTGTTTTGCACTTGTAAACACAATGTGATAATGAGTTTTTTCTTTTATTTCATCAAATAGTTTTTCTCTTTTTTTTTCACTTAAAACTTTTGAATCGTTAAGTCCCTCTATCTCTTCTTTAAAAATTGCTCCAGCAACAACTAAAGGTCCTGCAATTGGCCCTCGTCCTGCTTCATCAATACCACATAACATATTGGCTCCTTATGTGTAATTTGTTAGCCTAAAGTAGCAAAAATACTTTTATAAAGTAATAAAATAAAAAATAATTTCAAAATTACTCTTTTTTATAATAAAAAACTACATTAATTTAATAATATATAATATATAATGATTTTTACTTTATTTTTGATTATTTTAAAATATAAAAATTAATTATTTAAATTGGAATAAATGTTGCTTAACTATTTGCGAAAAAAATTGTATGAGTTAAAAAGTCTTAAGAAGTCAGTAATATTTTTAGTTGTATTGTTTACAACCTTATTTGCTATGGCAATTGCTTCTATCTCTTCCTTAACTTTATTTAATATGAAAATTAATTCTATGCAATATAATCAAACCCAACTTATAAAACAAGTAAAATATGATATAAATAAATTTATAACACAAATTGAAAAAATATCTTTTTATCTGAAAAAAAATACTAAAGATAAAAATTTATTTATTGAAAACATTATTAATATGAATAGTACAATTTCTACAATAATGATTTTAAATAATAAAGGCTCTATTAAAAGTATTCATTCAAATTGGGATAAAAAAATAATTGACTATAAAAACTATTCAAAAAAAGTTTATGTTGAATATTTAAAAGATAAAAATAGTACTTATTGGTCTGATATCTTAATTTCTTCATTAGATAATACACCATCTTTCGTATACAGTTTTACTTTAAAAGATGAGATTATTGCTGTATTTATATCTTTAAAAGAGTTATCTATACTTACTAATAATCTTAAAAATAATGACAATTCCCATATGATTCGTATTTTGGATTCTAAAGGTGCATTTATATTAAATGAAGATAATCCAAAATTAGTAAATGAACAATTAAATGTAATTAATACTACTTTATATAAAGATTTAATTAACAAAGAAAAAGAGTATAAAATTACAACATTTAGTAATATATTTGATGGTTCTTTAGATTATGGAATGTATACAAATATTGATAAAACAAATTGGAAAATAGTAATTAGACAAAACTATTCTTTTGTGGAGCAATATTTATTTGATTTTATTTTTGTAATTTTAATTACAATAATTATTTTTGCTTTTATAGCAATTCATTTCTCTCATAAATTTTTAAACAATATTTTCGGCTCACTGGAAAGATTTCAAATTCAAACATCAAATATTGCAAATGGTAATTATAGTAATATCTTAGAACCTACATACTTCCATGAGTTTAATAATCTATTTTTATCTTTTGAAAAAATGAGACTTGAGATTAATGCAAGAGAAAAATCCCTTAAAAGTAATCTTGATAATTTTAAAACCCTAATAAATTCAACTATGGAAGGTTTGGTTATTCATGACACAAATATCTGTATAGATATAAATGATGTTGCAGTTGAGTTATTAGGTTATAATTCAAAGGAGGAATTAATAGGCGCATCTGTTGAAAAACACATCTCAAAAAGATATAGAAATTTAGTCAAAAAACATTTTAAAAATAACAAGTTTACAAAAGAGCCTATTGAATACCAAATATTAACGAAGGATAATAGAGTAAAAACAGTATTGGGGAAAGGGCAAGAGATTGAGTTTGAGGGGAGAATACTTCGTATATCTGCTTTTTTAGATATTACTAATATTAAAAATCAAGAAAGAATTATCCTACAGCAATCAAAACTAGCTTCCATTGGAGAAATGCTTACCAATATTGCTCATCATTGGAGACAACCATTAAGTACTATTAGTACACTTTCAAGTGGAATGAAACTTGAACATGACCTAAATATACTATCCGAGAAAAAACTAAGTGATGGATTAGTACAAATTAATAATACAACTCAAATGTTATCAACTACTATCAACAATTTTTCAGATTATTTTGAACCAAAAAAAGATATTGAAAGTTTTGATTTAACAGATGTATTAGATAATATCATTAATTTTTTTGAAGCAGTTTTTAATAAAAATAAAATCAACACTATAATAGCTTATGAAGACAAAAACTTATTAAAAGGTTATCCTTATGAGTTAACGCAAGTTATTGTAAATATATTTAATAATTCTAAAGATGCATTTATTTTTAATAAGGTTAAGGATAGACATCTAATTATATCAACATATAAAGAATTAGATAAGTATATTCTTTCTATTAAAGATTCAGCAGGCGGTATAAAAAAAGATTTACTTGAAAAAATATTTGACCCATATTTTACTACTAAACATAAATATAAAGGTACAGGATTAGGATTGTATATGTGCCATGAAATAATAGTAAAGCATATGGATGGAATTATTTATGCAAAAAATGTAACATTTGAAATAGATAAAAAAGAATTTAAAGGATTAGAAATAGTAATTGAGTTTAAAATTTAGTTTAATTAGATAAAAAAGATATAATTAATAGTTTATATTATTATAATGGGCAAAGATGAAAAAAAAATATATACTAATCATTATTTTACTAATATTGATAACTACTTCAGTTCTATTTTTAAAGAAAGATAAAGAAACCATAAAGATAGGTTTTGTGGGTGCTTTAACATCTAAATATTCTGTTCTAGGTAATGCAATGATGAATGGAGTTCTTTTAGCTTTTGAAGAAGTAAATTATACTGTTGACAATAAAAAAATAGAATTATTATTTAAAGATGATAAAAAAGATATAGAATTAAATAAAGAAATAGTAAATGATTTTATAGATCAAGGTATAAAAATTGTAATAGGAAATGTTACAAGTTCAATGTCTAAAGTTTCAATGTCAATTATTAATAATTATGATGATATGTTTATGATTTCTGCTTCTTCTGCTAGTAATGAGTTCACAAAAAAAGATGATAGATTTTTTAGAGTTCATGTTGCAAATAATGCTCAGCGATTTCACTCCTTTACAAAATATGTAAAAGATAATAATTATGAAAAAGTATATGGAATATATGATCCTTTTAATAAAACCTATACCCATGATTATTTAATAAACTTTGAAAAAAGTTTTATTTCAAATGGTGGAAAACCTTTTCTTAAATTTGCTCCAACTAATGAAGATTTAGATTTATTAGTGGCTGATATAAAAAATACAAACCCTGATATTATTGTAATCTGTGCTAACTCTGTTGATGCTGCAAGAGTAATACAATATTTGCGATTAAATAATGTTCATACACAAGTTGCTTCATCAGAATGGGCAATGACAGAATCTTTTTTAGAAAATACTGGAAAAACTTCAGAAGGAGTGATTTTTAATATAGATTATGATGAACACTCAACAAATAAAAAATTTACAGATTTTGTTAAAAGATATGAAAACAAATATAAACAAAAACCATCAATTTTTGCTTCAAAAGCTTATGAACTATCTACTATAATTATTGAATTATTAAAAAAAGGCGATGAAACGAAATTAAAAGAGAACTTACTTTTACAGCAGAAATTTCAAGGTCTACAAGATATGATTGTATTTGATAAATATGGTGATGTGATTAGAGATTTTATTACATTTGAAGTTAAAGATGGAAAGTACACTAAAGTTCAATGATTAAAAGTAAAAGTTTAAAAAAACAAATTCTTCAGCAATTGATTATATTTTCAGTTGTAGTTATTGTTATTGTTGGTTTAATCTCAATGTATAATTTATATAATTCAAAACTAAAAATAATTAAGCATAATCAAGAACAAGTTTTATCACAAGTTGAACATGAAGTTAATAAGTTCTTATTAGATGTTTCTAATATTACAGAATTTATTGCTATGAACTATGAATTTGATCAAAATATACTTAAAAATATTGTGCGTACAAATGCAAGTATTTCAAGTATTTTAATTTTAGATAAAAATGGGAAAATTGAGGATTTTCATGCATTATCAAACCTAAATATTTATAAAGGATTTGATTATTCAAATAAAAAGTATTTTAAAAATCTAAGGGAAAGTAAAAGTAAAGATTACTGGTCAAGTATTTTTCTTTCAACTGTAGATGAAGAACCTACTTTATCATATAGTTATAGATACAAAAATAAGACAATTGTAATGATGATTAGATTAAAAGAGATATCTCAATTTATTACTAGATTTCGAAATTATGATGATTCACATATGGTTAGAATTCTTGATAATGAAGGTATTATGATTTTAAATCCTGATTCAAGTGAATTAGTTTTACAAAGATTTAATGCAACTTCCTCTGAAATTTATACTAAATTAATTAATCATCAAAAATCATATTCTCAAATAAACTATAAATCAATAAAAAATAAAACAAATGAATATGGTATGTATTCAACAATCAAAAAAACAAACTGGAAAATTGTAGTTAGAGAAAGCTATCAAGAAATACTTAATGAATTAAATGAAATGATTTTAGGAATAGTTCTATTTATTCTTATCTTTATTATTTTTTCTATTTTCTTCTCTTTAAGAATTTCAAAAAAGCTTTTTAAATCAATTGATGATTTACAAAGAATTACAAAATCAATTTCTGATGGGAAATATGATGCTAAATTAGAAAAAACTTATTATAAAGAGTTTAATCACCTTTTAAAAAGTTTTAATAAGATGCAAATAAAAATTGATAAAAGAGAAGAAAAACTAGAATCTTCATTAAAAAGTTTTAAATCTTTATTTAATTCAACTATGGAAATTATAATATTACATAAAGATGGTATTTGTGTTGATGTAAATAAGGTAGCTGTTAACTTCTTAGGTTATAAAACTAAAAAAGATTTAATTGATAAAAAGTTGTCATTTTTAATTGGTGATAAATATACTGATAAAACAAAGATTAATGCTAATGGAATATCAGAGTTTCAAATTACTACAGAGGATAAAAGGAATTATATCTGTATAGGTAAAACTCAATCAATTCTAATAAACAAAGAAGAATTTTCCTTATTAACATTTATAGATATATCAGAGTTGAAACAAAAAGATAAATTACTGTTCCAACAATCAAAAATGGCTTCTATGGGGGAGATGATAGGTAATATTGCTCACCAATGGAGACAACCTTTAAGTATTATTACTACTTGTGCCAGCGGAGTTAAGTTTGAAAACGAGTTTTCGACACTCTCCGATGAAAAGTTAGTAAGTTCAATGGATTTAATTGTTAATAATACAAAATATCTATCTAATACAATTGATGACTTTAGAAACTTTTTCAAAAAAGATAAAACTGTAGTTGAATTTAATTTAAGTAATTATATTAATAAAGCTATTCATTTAATGATTCCTAGTTTAAAAAATGGTGATATTCATATAGAAACAATCTTAGATGATGAATTAAATGTTGATGGTTTCCCAAATGAATTCTTACAAGTATTAATTAATATCTTTAATAATTCTAAAGATGCTTTTGATACAAGTAATAAAGAAGATAAAACAATACATGTAATTTCTTATAAGAAAAATAATCAGTGTATTATTGAAATAAAAGATAATGCAGGTGGAATACCTTTACAGATTATTGAAAATATATTTGATCCATATTTTACTACTAAACACCAATCTAAAGGTACTGGTATAGGTTTATATATGTCTCATCAAATTATTTCAAAACATATGAATGGGAAAATTTGTGTTAAAAATAATTTCAATAAAAAAACAAACACTATTTATGGTTGTACTTTTGTAATCACTCTTCCTTTATATCAAAGGGACTATTTAGGAGATTATACTATATAACTTGACAAATATACACTCAAGTTGCTATAATTTTATTAGCAGTTAAACCAAAGGAGTGCTAATATGAATAAATTATTTGAAAAACTTACTAATCAAATGGCTGAAGGTATTGATTCATCAGTAGCTTTGAGCTTACATAATAAAAACCAAGAAGTAGAAATTATCCATTTTTTATGGGCAATGCTTACAAATACAAACTCAGTATTAAATCAATTATTAAATAAAATGAATATAGATAAAGCAGCAATTGAGCTTGAAGCTAAATCTTATGCTTCAAAACTAACTACAGTTTCGAGTGTAACAAAAGAGAGTATTAAACTATCAAGAAATTTTGTAGCTAGTTTAGAAAAAGCAGAAGGAATAGCTGCTAAAAATGGTGATAAGTTTATTGCTATTGATTCATGGCTTGTTGCTAACTTTGACTCAAAAGAGCTAAAGGAAGTATTAGGAAAGTATATAAATCTACATGATGCAAAAAAAGAACTTGAAGCTATGAGAGCAGGGGCTACTATTGATTCTGCTAGTTCTGATGAGAATTTAGAAGCTTTAGGTAAATATGGAATAGATTTAAATCAAAAAGCTATTAATGGAGAACTTGATCCTGTAATTGGTAGGGATGAACAAATTAATAGAATGATGCAAATTCTTATTAGAAAAACAAAAAATAATCCTATTTTATTAGGTGAACCAGGAACTGGTAAAACTGCCATTGCAGAAGGGCTTGCTCAGCGAATAGTTGAAAAACAAGTTCCAACATCTTTGTCATCTAAAAAAGTAATTACTCTTGATATGTCTGCAATGATTGCAGGAGCAAAATATAGAGGAGAGTTTGAAGACAGATTAAAGTCTGTAATAGATGAAGTTAAAAAAGCTGGAAATGTAATCTTATTTATCGATGAGATTCATACAATAATAGGAGCAGGAGCAAGTGAAGGTTCTATGGATGCTGCTAATATTTTAAAACC
>AYRE01000038.1_pt1 | contig 19588 bp, 20 predicted proteins | sample 183791 | NCBI WGS metagenome assembly AYRE01 (sample SAMN02391470, study PRJNA226580) | bioreactor metagenome | isolation source: day 6 sample from continuous culture bioreactor with low C:N ratio... | place: Germany: Bremen | reverse complement strand
ATCAAAAATATAAAAAGTCTTCTCAAAATCGCTCTAAAATATAAATACTCCTTAAACATACAAATATAGACAGTATAAGACAAATCAAATTAAACTAGATTATTTTAATTAATTAAATATTTAATTTTACATATTTTAATCCTATTTTAGAAAAGTGTTCAAATAATAACACTACTAAATTACAAATTTTAAAAATAAGTTCAAAGAACCAGAACAATAATTATTAAAATTTAGATACCATAAAAAATAAAAAAATAAAAATTATTTTTAAAATTTCAAAAAAGAAATATTTTGAAAAAGAAATAAAAATCACACTTATCAAATCCAAATAATTCAATAATATAATATTATAATAATCTTTATTTTTCATCATCTATAATTCCATAAATAACGTCCAAAATCACCAATTGTAAAAGTTCGTATAATATACATTATACGCCCAAATTATACAAAAAAACAACCAATTTAAAGCATTTTAACCATATATTTGTATTAAAACATTAAAAAGTCGTCTCAGAACACGCACAATAAATTAACTCTCCTAAAACAAGCTAAAAATGAAAAATCAATAAAAATATATACAATTATTTTAATTTATCAATATTAAATATTAAAATAAATATTTAAAATAAATTAATACTTATTTGAACAAATAAAAATAAAATAAATTTTATTAAATAAAATAACTTTAAAAGTGTGAATTGATATACCTATTTAAAAAAATATAAAAATTAAAAAAAAGTTTCAAAAATTAAAAAAATTAAAGAAGTGAAATATATACCACTCGAGCAAATTTAATAAATAAAATTATAAGTATTGCTAGTAACTTTTAAACATAATAAACCACCCAAAATAGTTAATTTTGCTATAAATATTTAATCAATATGTTTCGACCAACTTCTGCTAAAATATAGTTATCAAAAACAACAAGTTATATCATTTCAGAGTATAGTCTTGGAAATTAGCCCATATTTGAAGCTTTTTTTAAATAGTTGATAAAATATATATTAAAATGTCAAATAAATGATTTAAATAAGTGATTTTTGGTTAAATATTTAAAGAAAATAAAATAGAATATATTATGATATCAGAAATTCAAAATAAAAGAAAAGACTTAGTAAATTTATTACAAGAAATATCTTTTAAAAAATTAGAAAACAAATATTTTATTTTTGAAATTGAAATTTATAATCCTGACACTGAAATAAATGATAATTGGTATACAATTTATCAAATGAAAAATAAAAAATTAGAATTTAAATATTCGGCTGCAGATGAAGTAGAATATGGAAGTTTAGATTTAACTGAAAGTTTTACAAGAACTTTAAAATATTTACAAAAAAACAATATAACTCAACTAAACTCACTACTTGGATTAAACTATAAAGGACATAATTTATTTGGAATTGACACAAAAGATAGTTATTACGATGAAGAAACTGGATTTGATGATTATAGAACTAAACTAATTTCAAAAAATGATTGGTGGTTAAATAACATGTTACAATCTCAAAAAATTGAATTAAATGCACCATTCCAAACTCCAAAAAATATGCTAAGATATATTTAATACTTTTTAATAAAAATTAATTTAAAGTGTGATAATTATTTCAAAACTAATTATTTTTAAAATTTTAATTTATTGAAAAGTGTGAATAATTAATAACTACTGGATTAAGCGTTTAAATATTATTAGCAAAATCAACAATATTATGTGTTGTGTCGTTGATAATAAATATCTATCAAAAACAATAATTTTTAAATCCCAATTAAAATAGCTTATTAAATATAACTATCAAAACTCACAATATTAAATAATTTAATTTGATAAAAAGTAATTGTCAAAACTAGATATATTATCAAACAAATTACTTTAAAAAATTAATAATTTTTAAACTAAATTCTTCTAAAACACTCGGTCCAATTCCAGTAATTATATTTCTATCTACAACAACAGACTCATTTTTATAATTTGCTTTAAATTCTTTACACAAATTACTAAAATTATTATCATAATCACTCCCTATACAAGAAATACCTGCCAAAAAGTTCCATTCTAAAAGTAACCTTGGAGCTGCACAAATAGCACAAATAAGACGATTTGAATAAAAATATGTCTTTGTTAATTCCTTAACTAAATTATTATTAACAAATTCTAAACAACTTAATCCACCAACAAAATACAAAATATCAAATTCCTTTAATTCCTCAAAATCAGTTTCAAAAGTATAATCATTCTCAACTTTATAACCAAACTTACCCGTAGACAAATAATCTGTCGATACAGTCCTTACATCAAACCCAGTTTGCTCAAAAAAAGCACGCGGGACTAAATACTCACAATCTCTAAAATTGTTTTCTGCTAAAACTATTAATACTTTAACCACATCTAAAGAAAATCAAACAATAATATAAATGATTGGTTGAAAATTGAAACTATTCATTAACTAAAGTAAAAACAACTATTAAAAGTTAAAAAATATAATATAAAAAATAAACTTTTCAACAAATTAATTCACAAAAACTAATTAAAAAATAACAAAACTAAAAAAAACACGGAATTTAATAAAAATCATAAATTATATCTTAAAAAGATATTTTCCAATTCTAGGTTTTAAATTCTCCAAATCCCCATCAATTAACTTCATAGTAGATTTTTGAATAAATCTCTCCGGAAATACTTTAAAATCTCCCAAAACCTCAATTGTAGGTGTGAAATTAGAACAATATTTATCAGCAGAACAATTAGACTTTAAAATAGAAGTTGTAAAATCACAAACTCTTTTATCAACCGAATAAATTCCACCCTTAAATAAACTAAAATAACCCATACTATCACAAACATTATTTAATGCTAAAAAACTTTTTTCCTGATTTGGCATTGATTTTAAAATCCCCAATAAATTAGAATTTGAATCAACAATAAAAGCACCCTCACCAAAAGTTTTTTTTCCAGAAATTAAATGTTGATTAACCATAGTAGAAAATCGAGCCTCAGCAGAAGGACAAGCTTCAACTCTATTAATCCCATCATAATTAGATAAAACTCTAACTAAACCACTCTTTTGCCATCCAAACATAGTTTGAACAATTTTTGATTCATCATACTTATCACGTAAATAATTAGAACTATCATTTGATACATACTTTTCACCATAATCAAACATTGAAGTAGAATGTAACTCTCTTAATTTTCCTCTAATAATAACCATTTCTAACAAATATAAAAATAAAATAAAATAAAAATTTAATTTAATTTTTAAAAAATTATTCTAAAGTAATACACTGACACTCAGAAAATCCAACCTTTACAGCAGCCTTAGAATCTGCAAAATACTCTCTATTATCTTCATTAATTTTCTTTGCAAAACCACAATCAAAATAATGAACCTTCATTGAAGTTTTATTACCAATAAATGTTTTTTCCTTACCTAAAGGATTTTGTTTTTCACCAGAATTAATATTAATTCTATTCTCTGTAACTAAAATTAATAATTCCTTATTTGCCTTTTCTAAAGCATCAATTCTCTCTAATAGGTATAAATTATCTCTTTTAACCTTATTAAATCCTTCTTTAACTAAATCAAATTCCTTTTCAATATCTGTAATCATAAATTTAATCACTACTTCTAAGTTTATAAAGGTTTCTTTTGTTGTAACTTATAGTAAAAAATAATGAAATAATATTATTTTCCAATATAAATCCCATTAAAATCATCAAAAACTAAACTTGAATTAGATTCAACATAACTCAAAATTCTTTTCTGTAAATTAAAATAACTCATATCACAACTACTCTGTTTATCCATAAAATAAATATTATCACTAATTTGAATTAAATCACAAGGATAAGCTCCAACAATCTCACGCTTCATCCTATTAAATTTCTTATCATAAAAAGGTTTACAAGCCAAATAACTAGAAAACTTCTCAAACTTATCCAAAGTATTGAAAAAATAAAAAAAACCTCTCGAATAACTTAAAATCGGAGATTTAGAATTAAAACTTTCATTAAAACATAACTCCAAATTTTGCGAATTTTTAATAACTTTACAAACTAACTTATCAACACTCATTTAGAAATAGTTGGCAAATTACTTAATTTTTGAACAAGTCCCAACAATTCCCTTTTTTGATTTTTATCAAACCCATTAAATCTTTGTAATAAATTATAAGCTGGTAAAGAAAAATCATTATAAATATTATTTACATCATCACTTAAAGACAATCCACTTTCTTTAACATTACAATAAGTATCTTGAATTAAAATAAATTGATTTAAAAATCCCTCCCAATTAGAATTTAAAGCATTATACTCATTAGCACTCAAATTTCCAATATTTTTAACTTTATTAAAATAATCAACATTACTAGCACCAACACTCAAAGCACTATTAAAAGTAGATAAATAATTATCTAATTCATCAGACAAAACAATTTCCTCCAAATTTGTTAAAAGTAATTTTTTATCCCCATTTCTTAAAGGTCTAAAATCATTATGTTTATTCATACAAAATAAGAATCAAACTACATTTATAATTGTAACTATAAAAAGTTACAACAAAATATTGTAAAGAAGTGAATTCTTTTGAAATACTATGACCCTAGATCAATTAATAATCGAAAGTAAAGTTTTTGAAAATATTGAAAGTAAAAGAAAAAAAACTCATTTTTTACAATACGCATTAAAAACATTTCAAAACATAAGTATTATAGGAAACCAAGATAAAACATTTTTTCAAAAATTTTATATTCAAAACATGCCAGACAACTTTAAAATTTATGATCAATGTGAACTTATAGACCTTTTAGACCAAAACGAAATTGAACCAGAACAAGTATACTTACTATCCAACTCTAACCAATTTCAAAATGATGCAAAAGAATTAGAAATAAAATATACACACAACCCAACAAATTTAGACCAAATAATTAAATTATTAAAATAAAAATAAAATAAAACAAAATTAAGAATTTAAAACATCCAAAATTTCATCAACCATAACTTTAATATCATCACAATCTTCCACTAAATCTAACTGTCCTCTTTCAACATCATCAAAAATAGTCTCAAATCGCATCAAACAAGTATATTTAGGATCATTCTCCTTTAACTCCTCCAAACAAGAATCAACTAAAGGAATTAAATCCTCCATATCCCTTAAAATTGAACTAGCATCTGAACCAATATCTAAATTTACCCAAACACTCCCTAACAAGTCCTTAACCTTACCTAAATGCTCATCTAACATAAACATTAAATAATAAAGTTATATTTAAAAACTTTATTTTAAATCTCACCTAAGATAAACAAGCCCCATACAAAGCAGGTTTACTCAAAACCCAAGAACTTGCTTGTAAATTAAAGGATGAACATCTTGAAGAAGAAGAAACACTTCCAACATTCCAAGAATTTAAATCTTGATTAAATACACTAGCATTTTGAAACATCCATCTCATATACTGGACATTACTTGTATCCCAACTCGAAATATTTCCATTAAAAATTGAATTTCTAAACATTGAATCCATATCAGTAACACTACTTGTATTCCAGCCCGAAATATTCCCTGTAAATCCTGAACCTCTAAACAATGAATCTAATTCTGTAACTTTTGACACATCCCACATAGAAACATCCTGATTAAAAGAAGAAGCACCACTAAACATGGCCCTTAAATTTGTAATATTTGACATATTCAAAGAAGAAACAGGTTGATTAAAACTACTAGCCCCTTGAAACATATTAATTAACCAAGTAACTGAAGATAAATCCCAACTTGAAATTGGTTGATTAAAAGCAACAGCATCCCAAAACATAGAATTTATATCAGTAATATTTGAAAAATCCCAAGAACTTAAATCTTGATTAAAATCTGTTGTTCCTGCAAACATTCCTTGAAAACTAGTTAATCTTGAATAATCCCAAGCAGGCAAAATATTATAATCAGTATTATAAAAAATCCCATCAATATATAAACTCTCATTTAAAACCCAACCACTAAAATTTTGAGTAATGCCATTAATACCAAAAAACATATAATTCATATCTGTAACCTTCGACACATCCCACGAACTAACCTCAGAATTAAACGAATAAACCTCATAAAACATCGAACCCATTTGAGTAACTGAACTAGTATTCCAATTAGAAATATCAGAATTAAAACTTTCAGTTTTATAAAAAGTTCCATACATATCAGTAACCTTTGACACATCCCAAGAACTCAAATCAGAATTAAAAAGTTTTAATCCTGCAAAAGTAGATTGCATATTTGTAACTTTTGACACATTCCAAGAACTCAAATCAGAAGTAAAATTACTAATTTCACTAAAAGAATAAAACAAATGTCTCATATCTACAACATTCGACACATCCCACTTAGACACATCTGCAATCAACTTATTAGCATCCCTAAACATCAAACCCATATCAGTAACACCAGACACATCCCAATCACTAATATCACCATAAAAACTTGAAGCTTGATAAAATCCCATATACATATTACTAGTTCCACTCAAATTCAAATCATCAGACCCAGAAAAATAAAAATTAGACGCTCCACGAAAATAACTACCACCATTTCCTAAATTCAAAGGTCCCCAAGCCTTAATCTCAATTAATTTATTTTTATCCCCAACATTATTAAATCTCCACCCTGAAATATCACCAGTAATTGAAATTTCATTAACCCCATTACTTGAAAAATTTAAAACATTTTGAGTATTAGAAGTAATAGTTACAGGACTTCCAACCAAATTAACTCCAGTCACAACAAAATTATAACTTCCTCCAGCTTCCAGCGGCAAAGCAATCTGATTAACAGCAGAAGTTCCAGCAATCGTTGTATCCCAAACAGAAATAAAAGTATCAGTATAAACTGGAAAAACTCCTCCTAAACTCCCTCCGGAAAGAAGCACATTACTTGATTTATCAATAAACTCATAACTCTCCAAAACTTTATTTCCTGTAACAACCACAATACTTGCAACACCAGAAACATTTCCAACACAAGAACTAACATTAATTTTAGCAAGTCCAGAAAAACTCCCATTAATATTACAATCAGTTCCGCCAACATTAATAGACTTAATAGACAAATTATCTCCAGTATTCACATACAAAGTATTTCCAATCAAATCTTCAACTCCAATCTGAGCATTTGAACTTTGAGCATCTGACTCAACACCCACAAAAACAGAACTTGAAAATTCATTAAACCAACCTTGAAAACCCACAACTGATATAACTGCCACAACCAAAAGTAATGCTAAACTCACAACAGGAGTAATTCCTCGATTAAACATAAAAAATAATTTAGACATATTTACTATAAAATTTTAGAGTATATAAATCTAACCAATAACTAAAAATAAGATAAATTAAGAAATAATATAAAAATTTACACAATAGATTTTCCAATATAATTAATTAATCTAAAGTACTCAAAACTTTTTCAATAGTTTCACAAATATAAGGATAATCAACTTCTACATTCAAAGTTTCAGACTTTACATCCTCAGCAATCACCATAAAATTCTTCAAAGCTCCATACTCATCTGACACTGGATCCAAACTCATTAAAACTTTAATACATAACTCCTCAATATGCTCAACATCTTTAACTAATCCTCTTGGATCAGAATTTCCTTCTTTTAAATCTAACCACAAATTTTCTAAATCAGTTTTAATCTCAATTAACTTATCAATTATAATTAAAACACATAAAAATAATTTATAAATATTTGTGAATACTTAAATCTACAAAAAGAAAAAATAAATAAAATATATAATAGAAAAAATGAAAATATAATTTATTTCTTGAAATTCTTTAAAAGAAACTCAACAATTGTATGCTCATTAAAAGCAAAATCTAACTTTAATAAATTCAAAATAAATCTAAAAATTAAAATTAATCTCAAAACTAAACCAAATCAAACCAAACATAAATAATTTTGTTACTCTAAATCCATTATTTCAAAATTAAAACATTTAGTTAAATAACTCCAATTAGAAATAAATATATAATAATATAAACTAAAAATGAGAATAAAAGAAAAAGGGGAAAAAAATATTCTAAACTCAATTATATTTTTCACAATTATTTTATTTACCATATCTATTTTATTTACAATTTCATTTTCATTTATTAATAAAAATATTGAAAAAAATTCAATAGAAACTAATGGCATTTATCTACAATCAATATCTAAACTTAGAAAAGGACACATCAAAACATTTTTAGAAATGATGGAACTTAGAATGTTAGACTTCTCATCTGATGGTAAAATAAAACAATGTCTATACGATTTAAAATATAATATTTCAACTGGATGTGACAATCAAGAACTAACCAACCATTTAATAATAAATAAACTTCCAATAATTAATAATTTAGAATATTTATCAGTATTAAATACCAATGGAACAATAATTTCATCAACTAATCCTAAACATATTGGTTATGAGAGAAAAGATAAAAAATATTTTATCAATGGAAAAATAGATCCTTACTTTGGAGGACTTTTTTATTCTGAAATTACAAAAAGTAAATTATTTGTAGTTTCAGCCCCAGTAATTAAAGAAACTGAATTAGTTGGAGTTATCGTTGGAGTAATAGACCCTAAAGAACTTTATCAAATATTACAAGATAGCGAAGATATTGCCGGAAACTTATATTTAACCAATAACCGAGGAGAACTAATAAATCCATCTAAATACCTCTCTGGAAAAAATCAAGGAGTATTAAGTCAAATTATTGATACTCAAAATTTAATAGAATGTTTACATGACATAAATGATGAACCAGGACACCAACTCCACGAATCAGAAGGTGAACACAAAGTATACACTTTTGAAGATTTTAGAGGTGAAAAAGTATTAGGAACACACGAAGTTATAAAAAATGGAGATTGGTGTATACTTTCTGAAATTGACTACAAAAATCAAGACATTGTCAATATTAAATATTTTTATTTTATAGAAATTATTTTAATATTAATAATTATAACATTAATAAGTTATAGAAATATTAAAATTAAATTAAATTAATAAAAAATAATATTTCATATTAAAATTTTAATTTTTTATAATCCTTCACTAAACTACTTAAATCAGACCTTCTATAACCTAAATCAATACAAGAAACTTTTTCACCAAACTTATCTTCAATAGCTAAAATATCTGATCTATCATTACTAGAATACGGGAAAAATAACGCAAATTTACAATTTTCATCCCCTAAAACTTCCGAAGAAATTTTCATTTTTCTCTGTAACTTATATAAAATATTTCCAATTTTATTTGACTTAACCTCAATCCCAAAATTAACTCCAGCAATTCTACACAACCCATCAACCTCAGAATATGGACGATTATCCCTTTTAACTAAAACACCATGATCTGAATCAGAATAAACATAATTTGGTCTCTCAACCAAATCCAAAGAATTATACTTTTTCTCAAAATCACTAACTCTAGATAACCAAAAAGAAACATAAGCTTCTCCCAAAGCCCCTTTAATTGCTGAAGTGTCATTTCCTGCTCTCATTCTAACATGTGGAAAAATATCACAACTCAACTCAGGTTGAGAAGATAAAATAATTTCTTTTAAATTCATATATACATAACTTATATTTTCCTAATTTATAAAGTTACTCCTAGCAGTAACAAAGAAATAATCATAAAAAATAAATTAAAAAAATTATTCTAGTCCAGCTAAAATATTTTCAATTTGGTCACAAATATAAGGGTAATCAACTTGGACATTCAAAATTCCACTCTTTACATCATTAGCAATAGCAATAAAATTCTTTAACTCAATATACACATTTGAACTAGAATCATAATCCATTAAAGTTTCCATACACAAAGTTTCAATATGTGTGAAATCTTTTTCCAAACCAACTGACTCACTAGAATCATCCTTTAAATCAGACCACAAATTTTCAATACTACTTTTAATCTCAACTAATTTGTCCATACAATAAAAATAAAAAAATAATATATAAATTAAATGTGTAACTCAAAAAAATAAAAATAATTGAAAAAATAAAATAAAATTATTATTTAATCCTATTCTGAAACTTGTTTCATTGAAAGTTGAATCTTTCCCTTTTCCTTATCAATTGATAAAACTTTAACTCTAACAGCCTGCCCAACAGATACAATATCATTAGGATCAGAAACAAACTTATTTGCTAATTCACTAATATGAACAAGTCCGTCATTCTTTAACCCAACATCAACAAAAGCACCAAACTGCATAATATTTCTAACAACACCATCTAAAATATCATCATCACACACATCATCCATAGTAATAGTTTTCTTAATTTTTAAAGCCGCATCAAACTTACGCAAATCCTGTCCAATCAATTTTTTAGCCTCAACAATAAAATTAAAAGTGTGAATATCCATCCCAGAATAAATCTCCTTTAACTTATCAGAATATGAAATAATATTATTTTCAAAAATATACTTAGCAACATCATACTGCTCAGGGTGAATAGAAGTATTATCTAATTCTTCATTAGAATCCCGTACACGTAAAAATCCAATCGCCTGTTCATAAGCCTTAGCAGACAAAACCTTTTTCAAACTCTTACGAGACTTATATGGGGCATTATCTACAATCTTTTGAGCAGACTTAGCAGTTAGCCCAGAAATAAACTTTAAAACAAAAGGAGACGCAGTATTAACAACAATTCCAACCTCATTCACAACATCAGAAATTGTAATCTCTAACTTTTCCTTTAATAACTTTTGAGCAATATCATGCTGATACATACCAACACCAATACTCTCAACAGGCACCTTAACAAGTTCAGAAAGTGGATCAATAAAACGACGACCAATTGAAATAGTTCCCCTATCAGTTAAATCTAAATTTGGAAATTCCTTCTTCGCAACATCAGAAGCAGAATAAACACTAGCACCACTCTCATTCACAATAACAAAACTCATTCCCTCACAAGCACTTGACAACAAATCAAAAGTCTCATTACTAGCAGTTCCATTCCCAATAACTACAACATCAATAGATTTAGAAGAAATAATAGATTTAATCTTAGAAACCATTTCCCCCTCATGATGTAAATAAACTTTATCAAACCCAGAAGGCACCCCAAGTTTATCTAAAACACAAATCTTACACCCAGTCCTAAAAGCTGGATCAATTGCTAAAATATTTTTCCCATACTGTGGCTTTGTCATAAGTAACTTATACAAATTAGTAGAAAAAGAATCAATTGCCTTCAAATGTGCATTCTCAGTCAATTCCTTTCTAATTTCTTTCTCAATTGATGTGAAAATTTTCTTATAAGCACTCTTCACACAAGACTTTAAAGGCTCAACATTTTCAGCCTTCTCAATAATTAAATTACAAAGTCCCTCAAAACAATCATCATCAGCTGAAAGCTTAACCTTCAATAAACCTAAATCCTCACCACGATTTAAAGCCAAAACTTGATACTCCTTTAACTTATTAACATCTCCTATAAATCCATCATAAATCTCAAACTTATGAACTTGTCCTTTCACCTTATCCACTAAAGCATCTATCTTATCTTGCTTTACAAAATCAGACTCAATAACTCCATAAGAACTAAAATAATGCCTTACATACTTTTTATAATTAACATCATCAACAATCACTTGACTAACAATATCACAAGCCCCACTAATAATTTCATCCTCTGTATAACTTACTAATAAATCTGAATCAATCACTATATCATTTTGAGTCATAATTTCATCAGCAATCGGTGCAAAACCTTTCTCAATTGCAATATCTGCCTTAGTCTTTTTCTTTCTCTTATAAGGTTCATAAATATCCTCAACTTCCTTTAATAGCTTACAAGCCTTAATAGACTTCGTCAAATCATCAGTTAATTTACCTTGCTCATTAATAGAATTTAAAGCAACTCTCTTAGCAGAAAATAATTTTTCCATAAAATTCAAACTATCAAGAACACTACGAATAACATCCTCATCTAAATTACTAGTCGCTTCTTTACGATAACGAGCAATAAAAGGAACCGTAGCCCCCTCAGAAGTTAACTTTAAAATATTTGAAACAGCTTTTTCAGTTAAACTCAAAACTTTAGAAATCTCAACCACATAATTTGGTTCCTCAATCAAAACAATAGACTCATTATTATCTTCACTCATATAACAATAAATCCTAAAAAGACTTTAAATAAAAGTGTTGTAACAGATTGTGAAAATTAAAAATTTATATAATAAATTATAAGTAATTTAAATTAAAAAAATAAAAATAAATAATATTTAAATTAAAAAAAATAAAAATAAATTCAAAATATATATAAATTCAAAATAAAGAAAAATACACTATTAAAAATTAATTAAAATACAAATAAAAAATTAAAAATTAATTAAAATACAAATAAAAAATAAAAAATTATTTTTTTTGATAAGCATGTGAAATAACTTCAGAAGTAAATCCTTCAGGAATTTTACCAGTATTCGCATACACAAATAAAGCAGTATTATAAACTGTATTTGCTACATTAAAAACTAAAAAAACACCTAATAAATAAATAAAACCAATAAATCCAAGACCAACTAAAACCATAACATCAGCAGACCTCAATAAATAACCAATTCCACCAAACACTAAAATCCCTAATAAAAACATTAAACCTTGAATAAAACCTAAACCATAAACTCTAACTAAACTTTCACCCCAAGTTTTCTTAATAGCACTTCCTGAATTCTTTAAAGCATCAATAGGGCCAACATTATTATAAACCATAGCAGGCACAACAAAAATAGATACAATCGCCCAAGCCATACCAAGCACAACTCGAACACCACTTAAAACAAATTTCATAGTATCTCCCGATTTCTCAGCAACTTCCTCAATTAACTTTAAAATTAACCCAACTGTTGCTGAAACCAAAGACCACATAAAAATCAAATGTATCTTAGAAAACGAAAACTTAATACTCTCTAAAAAACTTGCATTTTCACCATCAAACCGAGTTTTCACAGTATAAACAGTTGCAACTGAAAAAAAAGTTGAAATAAAAGCTAAACCTAAATAAGTTAAAAAAACTAACAAATACCCATAAACCTCATCTACCTTAACATTTTCAATTAACTTTGAAATTACAGAAGGAAATAACATCAAAATAAAAAAAATAACTGAAAAAAATCCAGACAAAAGTGGAAACAATAACATTTCCTTATCCTGCTTAACAACCTTAAAACTTAACTTTGTAATTTCCCAACTTCGACTAAATACTTCAAACATAATTAAAAATAATATATTTTATATTAAATAATTTAGCACTCCAAATATAAAAAAATATACTATAAGATAAATTTATAAACATAGTTTCCTATAAAACTATATGGTAATTGATAGTCAAACTAAAAAACCTCAAAAGGCTACTCAAAAATATGAATTAACACAACTTCTAAGTGAATATAAAACACAAAAAGATTTACTTCCAGCTCAAAAACAATATAAACTATGTGACCAACTAAATGCTTTAATAAAAATCCCCGTAAGTAAAATGTTAAAATTTGGATGGAAAACTCCTCACGGACTAACACTCTACGCAAGAGATAGATTTGAATTTGAAGACTTAGTTCAAGAAGGAACAACATACGTATTAGAAAAAATTGATAAATATAATACTGAATTCTCTGCTACAACATTTGTATATTTAAAATTAGAAGAAAGATTTAGAAGTATACTCTCCAAACAAACAACTCCATTCACAATGTCAAAAAATAGTTTTGAACAATTAAGCACATCAGAAAGAACAAATTTAATCAGTTGCCAAAGTGTTGAAGAACTATTAACTGAAAAATTTGATGAAAACTCACAAAAAAAAAGTTATTTACCTCACCACACTGAAGATTTCTCAAAAGAAATATTATCTAATTCAATTATTTCCAAAATTGAACAATCACAAATACTAAATCCAACTGAAAAAGAAATGTTTTATCTAATTTATGGAATTTATACAAACGAAGTTAAAAATAGTGAAATTGAACAATTTACAAATGGACAAGTAACTTCTAATCAATATAGGAATATGAAAAGAGAAATTTTAAAAAAAATCAAAATGATTAATTCTGAATTTAAATGTCAAACAAAATCAAAAAATACCCAAAAAAAACCAAACTTAGAACATTTATTATTTTCTCAAGACATACAAATCAATAAATCAATTCAAAATGATCAAAATAATCAAATTATAGAAAATAATACTTCAAAAAAACAAAAACCAATAACTTATCAAATTCTAGAACAATTCCCAATTAAATCAAAATTTTATCTTCAAGCATATAAACCAACAAACTCAACTCAATCAGCAATTGAAAAAAAATTAATAAAAGATATTAGTCAAATAATTCAAAATCCTCTAGCTCAAGCATTAGAAAATAATAATACACAAAATCAACAAATAAATAATTATCAAAAAGAAAAAATAATCCAAATTACTTCAAAAAAAATATTAGATAAAATAAATCCATTTAATCAAGAATCAATTGAAAAAATAAATACTCAAATACAAATACAATTTAATCAAATAATGTTAAATCTTGAAGAAATAATTGAAAATACAAAATCATCATTTAACTCAACACCAAAAACTAAACAAAAACCAATTAGCCAAAAAATAAAACAAGTTAAAAGGAAAAAAAGAAATAATAAATCAAAAAAGAAAAAAACATAAATAAAAATAAACAAAGAAATAATAATAAAATAAAAATAATTGATTTAAAAAGTGTGATTTAAATATATCAATTAATCACTAAATTAACATTAACTCTGCTAACCCAAGGAAAACAAAAAATCCAACAATATCTGTCGCAGTTGTTACAAACACAGTTGCCGCAACTGCTGGATCAATATCGAACTTCTCCAAAATAAAAGGTAAAATTGTTCCAAAAAAACCAGCTACAAATAAATTAATTACCATTGAAATTCCAACAACAACTCCAAGCATCCACATATCATTCCAAACCCAAGCAATAAACGCTACAATAATTCCATTCAAAGTTCCATTCATAACACCCGCTGTAATTTCATTATAAATAACTTTTAACTTCTTTTTATAATCAATCTCGTGAACAGAAAGACCACGCACAACAACAGCCAGTGTCTGAGTTGCAGCATTTCCCCCCATTCCAGCAACAATCGGCATATACACAGCAAGTAAAACCAACTTAGATAAAGTATCCTCAAACATAGAAATCACAGCCGCCGCCATAAACGCAGTCGCTAAATTCAAAATCAGCCATTTATACCTAGACTTAAACTTATCAAAAGCAGAATCCAAAATATCCTCCTCCTTATTTACTCCCGCTAAACCATAAACTTCACTAGTTTTTTCTTCCTCAATAACTTTCAATAAATCTGAAACTTCAATAATTCCTAAAATATGATTCTCATAATCTACAACTACTAAATTTCTATGATCCGAATTATTAACTGCCTTTACAACATCATCATAATGTTCATCAAAATAAATTGAAGGAATATTCTCAACAACATCAAATAAATTTTTAGGTCTATTTAAAATAAAATGTTTAAAAGGAATATATCCCAATAAATGATTCTCCTTATCACGAACTAAAACAGTCGGAGTTCTCTTTCCACGATTAAATGCTTTCTTTAACTTATCATATAAAATTTTAGTATCTGAATTTTTATGAATAATAATATAATCTAAACTCATTAAACCCGCTGCAGACTTTGGATCAAACTTTAATAAATACTCAACTTTTTCCTTTAAATGTTCATCTAATTTTTTAGCAACTTTATTATGTTTTTTATCTGGTAAATGTTGTAAAAAATCCGTAACCTCATCTGGATCTAAATATTTAAACATAACTAAAATATCTTCAACTGTAAATATTTCACCAAAATCCAATTGTAAATTATTTGGTAAATGTAAAAAAACTCTTCCCTGTTTTTTAATTGGAACTAAAAAAAATTCATCTAAAGGAGACTTAGAATTTAAAATTAAATCTGCATACTCATGAGCTTTTAACAAAACTTCTTGAGGTTTAGAATTAGACTCAACTAACTTATCTTTTATCATAATTCAAATATCTTAATTTCTCTTTATATATATTCTATGATACTTTTTAGTTAAAACTAACTATATCTAAAAATCAATTCCAAAATGGCGTAAAGAATTAATATAAATAAACAAGTGAATTAAAAAAAACTTTTAATACACTACTAAAAGGAGCAACCAAATAATATAAACAAATCCTAACTTTTATTAATTACATGGCAGGTTTCGATAAATCATTAGATGTAGAATTATTTGGAGAAGAAGTTGCATTAGAAACAACTAAAATTAGAGTTTCAGTTATGCAATATAACGAAGGTCAAAAGAAATTACAAATTTCAAGAGAAAATTTAGATAATGAATCTGGAGACTGGAGATGGTCTAAATTAGGAAGATTAACTCACGAAGAAGCAAAAGCAGTTGTTCCAGCAATGACTAAAGCTTTAGCTGAAATGGAATAAAATCTTTGATTTTATTTTTTTATAATAACTAATTCTAAATTACAAAAATAAGAAATTTAAAAATAAAAGTAAACAAATTTTACTATGAAATAAACCTTTTTAGAATATATAATACATTTCAAGATTAAAAATACTAATCATAAATCAGTAATAAATATAATCATAGAATAAAATAAAAAATTGGGAAAAGCGACTAACCCAATTTTAACTCCTTAAGTTTGTAAAAATTAAATTAAAATAAAATATAATAAATTTAATAACAAGGATTTTTAGAACTAATTGACTTCTCAACTAAATTCTCTGCTTGAATAAAATAACAATTTATTCTCTCAACACAATCAACAAGTTCAGTTTTTACAATATCTAAACCAATTGTCTCCTCTAATTTTTTATACTTTCTTTCTAAGACTTTCATCTCAGCATTAATATTATCAAAATCTTCCCTGTTAGCATCAATAGATAAATTAATTTGTTTATCTAACACTTTAATTAGTTCTCTATTAATATTATCAAAAACTTTTTGATTTTCTTTAGTTAATCTAAAATACTCATTATTTAATTTTTCACATAATAAATATAATTTCTCAACCTCTGCAAGTTCAACTTTATTTAATTTAGATAAATATTTTTCATCTAATTTATGTTCATCTGAGTTTACTCCTACAATAACTCCTTTTTCTAAAATTTTTTTTAGATAATCCATTTTTAATTAAATGTATAAACGATTTTTTTAATTTCTAACTAATACTAACATTCATATGAGAAAATAACTCCTATATTTTCTCTGGAAAGATATTTATTCTCCTAAAACTCCTATCTTTCTAAAACTATTATTAGTTAAATTTAATATATATATTTGTCTTAAAAAAATAAAATACAATCGAAGTTTCATTTTTCAACCAAAATACAAAATATAATTTTTTTGTTTGAAAAATGACACCATTCTCAACTGGAGTATCTGTGTCTAAATTAAATTTACATTGTAAATTAATTTATTTTCAACCAAAATACAAAATATTCTTTTTTTGTTTGAAAAATAACTTAATCAACCCTTCCAATTAATAATCGGTAAAAGATGTGAAACAATTTCAACAGACTCTTTCTGAGCCTCCATAACATCATAAATATTTTTATACGCAAAAGGACTTTCATCAATTCTATCAATATCAACTGGAGCGGTAATTCCAATCATTGACTTTTTAAAATCCTCCATTGAAATAACCTTACGAGTTTCATTTCTAGATAACTTTCTACCTGCCCCATGAGAAGAACTTTGTAAAAACTTTTCATTCCCCAATCCTTTAACTAAAAAACACCCATCACGCATATTTGCAGGAATCACACCACGCTCATTTAACTTAGCCGGAGTTGCTCCCTTTCTATGAGTAAAATAATTTGCTTCAGCAACACAATGATTATGATTTTTATTAACCCACATCTCAAACTTAATAGATTTATCCTCTAAAACCTCTCTTAAAACATCTTGAACTCTATAAGCCATCTCAAGCCTATTTAACAAAGCAAACTCCAACCCAAAATCTAAAACAGACAAATACTCCTTACCATCCTGAGATGTTACATCAATTGCAAAAGTATCTTCAAAATTTTCCTCAGACCCACAAGCAGACTTCATATAATGAGTCGCAATTTTGTGTCCCACACCACGAGAACCAGAATGAATAACTAACCAAAGCTCATCATCATTTTTATTTGTACCATCATAAGAAATTTCAATAAAATGATTTCCAGAACCAAGCGAACCTAAATGCGCCTTTGCCTGTGTTTTAATAAACTTAAAAATATCATTATTATATTCTCTTTTAGAAAAATTAAGTAAACTTACTCCAAACCCACGAGAAATAATTGTAGAAACATCACTATGACTTCCAATTTTACCTTTACCCATAGGAACACAAGAATTAACCTTATCAAAAATTTCACTAGAATTCTCACGAACTAAATTTACAATATTTGGATAAGAAAATTTACAAGCAATCATACCACACCCAATATCATAACCAACCCAAGCAGGTACAACTTTTCCACGAGTTCTAAAAACTGATCCAATCGGTGCCACATACCCACTATGAGCATCAGGCATTAAACTTGCAGACTTTACAAAATCATGACTACAACAATCATCAAACTGTTTCTTTGTACTCTCATCTAAATCAATTGAAAAATTAGTAATCTTTGGTTCCATTTTAAATATTTATTTTGATAAATATTTAAATTGGTACCATTCTCCATTGAAGAATATGTATATCAATCTGATTACATTGTAATCATATTTATCATCCTAGAATAAAATAAAGAATAATAGTTTTTAAACTATTCTTTTCTAATAAAATAAAAAACTAAACCAATTAATAAAATAAAAGCAAGAGCAAAAATAATAGTATACATTAAATAATTACTTCCATTATCTAACTTAATCTCATTAGTCACAGTCTCAGCCTCCACAAAGCCACTCAGCCCTGTACCTGTTTGAGCAACCTTATCCTCAGAAACCACTGGTTCAGAAACTTCATCAGAAATTATTTCAAAAACACCAGAGTGAGTTGATCCAGTAACTTCATAATAACCATTATAATACTTACAACTATAATCACTATTCACATTATCAATTGAACAACTTACAATATATTCATTTTCTCCACTACAATCCTTTGTAAACTCCTTAAATGAACTAATCTTATCATCCTTAACACAAACACTGCTACCAGAACTTTCACTCTTCAAAAACACAGTTTTCTCAATTCCAGATAAACCAGAAATAATTACAAAATTACTCAAAGATCCCGTTTCAACATTAACTTTTGTTAAATCTAAATCCTCTGAAAAATCATGAACAAAACTAAAAACAGTATCTCCACTACCTGTTTTAAACTTAATTTTCTTAGTTCCTGAATAATTACTGCTAGACTTATGACTAACACCATTAACTAAAATATCATAACTAGATAACTTTGAATTTAAATTAATCTCAAAAACTGGTTTTACAACTTCTTCTTCAACTTTAACAGGAGTGGATGAACCACCTCCACCTCCTCCGCCACCAC
>AYRE01000037.1_pt1 | contig 19623 bp, 16 predicted proteins | sample 183791 | NCBI WGS metagenome assembly AYRE01 (sample SAMN02391470, study PRJNA226580) | bioreactor metagenome | isolation source: day 6 sample from continuous culture bioreactor with low C:N ratio... | place: Germany: Bremen | reverse complement strand
ATTGAAAATTTAACTAATCCAGCAGCAAACATATTAGTTATTACAGATGAAGGAATTTATGATAGTTATCAGTATTTAGATTCAGTATCTTCAAGTAGTTCAGGGGGAAGTGGACCTGGGCCAGTTGTTTGTGCTAATAATACTGCTGAGAATTTTTACGGAGGGACAGGAATTATTTCTGACCCATGGGAGATTTGCGATTGTAACCAGTTACAAAATATGAACTCATATTTAAATAATTATTTTGAGTTAGTTTCAGATATTGATTGTTCAATTATTGCTAATTTTGTGCCAGTTGGTGGTATTGCAGATGATTATTATGATGATGGTCAAGGATTTAATGGAAATTTGTATGGAAATAATTTTACTATTTCAAATTTAGTTATGGATACTAGTTTAGGTGGTGCAGGTTTATTTTCAAGAACTAATGGAGATATTTCAAATTTAAAAATTATTAATGCAGATATTAAAAGTTCAACATATTTTACTGGATTATTAGCTGGAGTAGTTAAAGGAGGAAATATTTATCAAGTTGGAGTTTCAGGAGTTGTTAATAGTTCAAGTTCTAAAGTTGGAGGACTTGTTGGACAATTTGGAAATGGAGAAATTAGTAATTCATATAGTTTAGGGAAAGTAATAGGAGATAGTAATGTAGGAGGATTAGTTGGACAAAGTTATATTGGAAGTGCAATTAAATTTTCTTATGCTAATGTTAATGTGTCATCAGAGTCAGGATATCAAATTGGAGGTTTGATAGGATATAAATATGAAGTTCTTAATGGATCTTTTTCAGTAGGACCTGTTTCCAATTCTAATGGATATAAAGGTTCTTTAATTGGATATGAATATAATGGAGTAGTAACTAATTCTTATTGGAATAATCATAGTAATAATTTTGATTATGCAAATTTTAATGGTGATCTTGGTTCAGTTGCTATTCAAAATAATGAAGCTTATTTTTATGTTGGATCTAATGCTCCTATGAATTCTTGGACAGGAGATTGGACATTTTCAGGAACAGGACTTCCTAAGTTTAGTTGGGAATAGTTAAATAGATTTATATAAAATAAATTTATTTTATTTTTATGTCAAGAAATTATAAATTTCTAAGCCGTTGTAAAATTAAAAAAATCACAAACATAGAGTTTTTTAAAACACATAAGGTTAAATTTGTATTAGGTTTATTTTTTTTATTTTTTTTATTTTCAAATATATTTTTGACAAGTTCGTTACAATCTTTTACAAATCCGATTTATGGAGGAGATTATTATTATCAATTAGGGTGTGTTAATCATGTGAAATTTGGTGGAGATGTTTTTTCTAATTGTAATTTAGATAGTTCAAATTCTAATTATATGCCAGTTTATTCTTTTTTAGTTGGGAATTTTGCGAAAGTTTTTGATTTGAGTGGAATGAGTGCTATGTTTATTTTTTCTAGTTTGTTAGTTGTGTTAAATTTTTTATTAATGTTTTTTATGTTTAGAAGTTTTAATTTGTCAAATTTTACAAGTTTATTTGGAAGTATTTTAATTACAACAGTTAGTCCGATTTTAAAGTATACTGAATTTAGTCGTTTTATTATTGTTCCAATTTTAATTATTATTTTAAAAAGGTTTTATGATAATCAAAATTATTTAAATTCTGTTTTATTGGGAATTATTGTTGGGGTAAGTTCGATTTCCCATAGTGTATTGTTGCCTGCTAGTTATTTATTTTTAGGAACTATATTTATATTATTAAGTTTTGATAAAAGTTTTAAAAAATTCTATTTGAAATTATTTGAATTAAAATATTTTATTTTAGTTAGTTTTTTTATTGTTGTGATTATTTCAAGTTTTTATTGGTTTTCTCCAATTTTTGAGTTTGGGTTAAAAACTTCTGAGAATTTTTTTATGTGGAATGGTGTTGGAGATTTATCTAAATTTAGTTTACAAATATTTATGTTTATGGAAATTATTAAAGCTGTATTTTTTAATGTTACAAATATTTTTGGAGCTTTAAAGTCAATTTTATTTATTTCTTCGATTTGTTATATTTGTTATAAAATATATTCTAAAAAAGTATTTGATAAAATTGAAAAATTTTCTTTATTTTATTTAGTTGTTAGCTTTTTGTTAATTTTTAGTTATTTTGTAACTGTGCCACTATTTAATATTTCATTTTTACCAGATTATTTATTTTTGATGGTTGGACATATTTTTATTTTAATTGTTAGTTTAATTTATTTTGATAAGATTTATTCTAATTTAAGTTTAAAGTATAAAGTTAAAGATTGTTTAAATTTAATTATTAAAAGTTTTTTAATTTTAATTTTATTAAGTATCTATTTTTCAACAGTTTTGAGTGTTACAAATGATTTTTGGTATGGTGTTGGGAAAAATTCAATAAGTTCTGATAAAACGGAGTTGGCAGAATTTATTATTAATAATTCAGAAGTTAATGATGTAATTTTAACAACTAAAAATATTGGGTTTGTTTTAAATTCTTTAACAGGGAGAAAACTTGTAACTTCAAAGCGTGCCCAAGGTGATCCTTTTGAGAATATGGATGTGCGTGATTTGGATCAAGCGATTATTTTGTATTCAGATAATCAAGATTTACGAAAAGAGTTAATTAAAAAGTATAATATTAAATATTTTTATTGGAATGTGAATTGGAAAACTAGTGAGTTTAATTTTAAAGATAATAAAATAGTTTCTAAAAATGAACCTTTGCTTGCTTTTGATTCAGTTGAGAAGAGAAAGTATTTGGATGAAAATGAAATTAAATATTTTGTGTATAATGATTATGTTGATTCTTTTTTACAAGGAGAAAATCATCCAAAGTTTGATTTAATTGTTGTCTCACCTGAAAATTATTATAAAAATTCTAGTTTTATTTGGAATAGCAAATTTAATGAGTTATTAAATCCAGTTTGGAGTTATAAAGATAGAAATGGACAAGAATTAGCGATTTTATTTGAGGTTATTATAAAATGATTAAAAATATAGTGAATATTGTATGGGATAGTCGATTTATACATTATTTTGGAATAACTGGAATTGGATTTTTAATTAATTTAGTTACTATTTTTATTTTAACTGAATTTGTTCTAGGAAATGAGAATTATATTTATTCTTATTTTATTGGAAGTTTTTTAAATTTAGTTTGGAATTTTATTTTTAATTTAAGTTTTGTTTTTAGAGTTAAGAGTAAAGTTATTTTAAGATTAGTTAGATTTTTTAGTTATCATATTAGTATGACTTTGTTACAAGCATTTGTTATTAAAAATTTAGTTGATTTTATTGGAATTAAATTTTATTTGTTTGGAATTGTTTTCGTTATTGGAAGTTTTTTTGTGCTTGGGTTTTTAGTGTCAAAATATTTTATTTTTAAATCTAAAAATAAAATAGAGGTTAGAAAATGATTTTAGATAAAATTAATTATTTTGATAAATTAATTTCAGATTATTTTTTTTCTAATTCTAATAGTATAATATATTTTATTTTAGAAATGATTACACATCTTGCGGACACTGCTACAATGATTATATTTATTGGATTAATTTTATTTTATTTGTATAAGAAAAAGGAGTTTGTGAAATTTAAATTTTTTTCATTTATTGTTATTTTAAGTACAAGTATTTTTAGTATTTTAAAATTAGTTTTTCAAAGATTAAGACCAGATGAAGGTTTAGTTTATCATTTAACTTACTCGTTTCCATCAGGACATACAACAATGGCCACTGTTTTTGGGAGTGGAGTTTATTTTTTGTTTAAGGATAAAATTAAGTCAAAGATAAATAAAAATATATTTTTAATAAGTGTGATTTTATTTTCTTTTTTAGTTGGAGTTAGTCGAATTTATTTAAATGTACATTGGACAAGTGATGTGGTTTTTGGTTGGGCACTTGGGCTGTGTGTTGTTTGGCATTTTAGAAAAAAATTAAAAAATAATTAAAATTATAAAAAAAAAAAAATCGTTTGAGAACTAGTTGTCAATTGGATATCTTAAGATACCACCGATACCAGTTAATCCGCTTAAAAATTTGAAAGAAATTTTTAACCCATTTTGAACAAGTTCAAAATATTTCATTGGACTCTCTCAGGAGTTTTGTCAGTTAGTAATTTTAAATTTGCTCTTTGTCCCGTTCTCACGTTTTTTCCAAAAAAACGCGGTAAAAAACAAATTTTTCAAAGAAAAATTTAATTGTCAATTGGATATCTTAAAATTCCACCAATTCCAGTTAATCCTTTCATTTGGACTCCCTCAGGAGTTTTGTCAGTTAGTAATTTTAAATTTGCTCTTGTTTCTTCTTGTAATTCAACTAATTTTTCTAATTCAGCATCACTACAACATCCATCAATTACAATTAAATCTTCAATTGCTCCCATATTTAAAGCATTTAATGTATTTGCCATACCATAAACAACCATATTTGTATTTTTACCTAATGTGTTAAAGAATTTTTGTAAAGCTTTTCTTTCTTCCATAACTTCAGTATCAGATAATAAATCAGCTGCAACATCAACTAATTCTTTTAGTCCGTAAGCATTAGTGTATGTAATATCCTTAATTCCTAAGATTTTATCTTTCATTTGCTCATTTAAATAATTTCCATCAGCAAAGTTGTTTTTAGTAGTTCCTGGACCTCCGATAATGATCCCTTTTAAATCTTTCATGTAAGTAAATTCTTGAATTACAACATCAGCTACTCTTTTATAAAAATCAACAGCAGCACCTTCTCTAATTCTTGCGAAACGTTGAGCGGATTGTCCTCCAGCTTTAAATTTACCAGGGACTGTTGAGTTCATATTTTTAACAACTTTAATTGATGAACCTACAAGCATTCCAACTGTTGCTTCTCCTTTATCAACAGCAATAAGTGCGTAAGTTGATTCGTTTGCATTCATTTCTTCTAATGGAGCAGTTACAAATCTTTGTTCACATCGATATAATTTTAATGGAACTGGTTCAGGTGGTTCTACCCAAAATACTTGAAAATCTTGAACATTATCTTTTTGAGATACATTTCCAGAGAAAATTGCTAATCCATTTTCTGGAGTTTTATCAATTACTCTCATTGTTCTAATCATTCTTTCAAGAGCTTGTTGAACTGATTTACCAGTATTTTTATCTTTAATATTTGTTGCTGTTCCTTGTTCATCAGAAAGAGTTTGAATCATTTTTGTTAAATCTGAACCAGCTGGAAGATATACTGAAATTAGTTCAGTGTGTCTTCCTCTAGTTGATTTTAAATTATTAATAAATTTTTTTAATTTAATTTTGTCTGTTAGACTTACCATAGTAAAAATAAATTTTTATTCATTTATAAAGGTTGGTGGGGTTTAAAAGTAGTTATTTTAGAGTTTGTAAATATTGTTCAAATAGCATAGGTTTTGCCCAGTAATAACCTTGGCCATAATCAATTTTGAATTTTTTTAAATAATTTGAAGTTGTTAAATCTTCAACTCCTTCAGCAATTATTGTTAAATCTGGATGAATGTCTCTTAAAACTACGGCCATGTCAATCATTTTTTCAAATAATTTATGATATTTTTTTTCTACATCAATATTTTGAATACAATTTTTATCAATTTTTATTGAAAGTTTATTAAATTCATCTTCACGAGTATTTAGAATAACTTTTTCTAAAACTTTTAAAAATCCCCAATTTTTAGCTCCAAAATCGTCTATACTTACTCCAAATCCATTTGAAAATGCTTTTCTTGTAAATTTACCTATGTGAAAATCACTATTTTCATTAATTTCAATTGTAATATTTTTAGGATTTAATTTATATGTTTTAACTAAATCTCCAACATTTTTTAAAAAATCTGCGTAATTATGAATACTTGAATGAGATGCATTAAGTTTAGCGATATAATTATTACCTAAAATCTCAGAATTGTTTTGTAATAATTTAAAAGTTTCTTCAAAAACAATTAAGTCTAAACCTCTTAATTGTAAATCTGAATTTTTTTTAGAGAATACTTCTTCGGGATTAGCATAACTACCATCATAAGTTTTAAATCTAGATAATATCTCAAAATGAGGCCGTTTATCAAGTTTAAAAATTGGAACAATTGGTTGAGCAAATATGTCTAAACCATATAATTGAGTGCCATAAGATTTTAATTTTGTAGATAAATTCAAATTATTCATATTGTATAACTATGATGAACTAAATTTATAAAGCTTTTGATTTGATTATAAAAGAATAAATTTAGTAGATATTTATGAAAAATTAAGTGAAAAAATGGATTTTTATTTTAATCAATTAAATAACTTCTATCTTCAACTGGATCTTCTTTATGTTTATTTTCAACTGAGGCAAAGTCAATTTTTTTGAATTCTTCTAATTGTTTAGGGAAATCCTTCATAAATTTAGGGTAATCAATCCAAGTTTGTTTTTCGAATTTCTTTTTTGCGATAAGTGATACTCTACTTGAATCGTGGTGTGAGATATATTCGTAATCAGGTAAATATTCTAATACTTGATGTGTAAATTCTTTTACTTCTTCACAATTTGGCATATTTTCAAATTTTAATCTATCTTGACTAGCTCCTACAAACATATATGCCTTAACTTCAATAAAATCAGCATCAGCACGTTGAATTAATTTAGCATATCCTTGTGGGTCAATCATGTTAATTCCTTTAACACAAGTAATTCTAATTGCACTTCTGTCGTTTCTTTTTGCCATGTAGTCTAAACTTTGAATAAATCTTTCCCAGTAATTTTTAAATAATGGAACATCTAATTGTTTTAGAGTTTTTGGATTTGGTCCATCCATACTAATATATAATTGTGTAATTGGATATAATGAACGAACACAGTCAGGAAATTGTGCGTTTGTTACAATAAATGTTGAAATTGATTTTTCGTGGAATTGTTCTACTAATTCGTTCATTCTTGGATAAGCAATAGGTTCTCCAGTTAATGATAAGGCTACATGTTTTACATCAGTTGATTGCTCATATAGTTTTTGAGGCGTTGCATCTCTTCCTTTGAATCCTACTAATTGTTTATTGTGGGCTTTTAAAGATTCTTCTAAAATAAATGTAGGATCATCAGTTCCCCAGTCCCAATCTTTGGAAACTGGTGATTTATAATCTCTCCAACAAAATGAACATCTATTCGCGCAGGAAACTGATGTTGACATTTGCATACATTGATGAGATTTGATACCGTAGAATTTTAATTTATAACACCCACCTTTTCCTTTTAGAGTGTTTTTTGTCCATCCACAAACTTTTACAACAGAATGGTCTCCAACAACGGAATAACCTTGTTTTGTTAAAGTTTCTTTGGATTTTTGGTCTAATTGACTTGTCATAAAATTAAATAATAATTTTTTATTTATATATATAAGGGTTTTAAAAATAATTTGTGAAAAAATTAATAATTTATAATAGAATAGGTTTTTAAAATGAAATTTATTTTATTATTTAATTTAAATCATTTTGAAAATGGGTGTTGATAATAAAAATTGTTTGGATAAAAAAATTGAAAGATATTTTGAATTATTTTTAAAGATTAATAATAATCCAAATCTAAGTAATGAATCAATTAATAAAAGGTTAAATCAATTTATTTGTGAATCGGATTTAGGTTGTATTTACACAGGAAAAGTTAATTTAAATCAATATGAATGTTTACAAAAAGTTAATATTAGAGATTATGATATTATTAATAATTATGATTCTTTCCAAGAAGTATTTTTGAAATCTAGAGTTATTTCATGTATGGATTGTGATAATACAAATTGTTCAAAGGGAAAATCTGAATTAAATAAATATTTGATTATTTTAGAAGATAATGATAAAAATAAAAATTATTAAATAAATTTTAATTTTAAAAAAAATTAAAAAATTATTCTAAAGTTACTGAGTTAATAATTACTGCTTGAACTGGAACGTCTCTTGTTTTAGTTTCTACAGATACAATTAAATCTACAATGTCCATACCTTCAACAATTTTTCCAAATACTGGGTGTTTTGAGTTTGGATTTCCTTTATCCCAATCTAAAAAGGAATTATCTTTTACATTAATAAAAAATTGTGATGAACCTGAGTTTGGTCCTGAATTTGCCATTGAAATTGAACCTCTAACATTTGATAAACCTCTAATGAATTCATCTTCAATTACTGTTCCTGAACCACCAGTCCCCCATAGATTTTGTTTTGAATCATCTTTTGTGTTTGGGTCTCCACCTTGAATCATAAAATCTTTAATTACTCTATGAAATTTTGTATTATCATAAAATCCGGATGCTACTAAATCTCTAAAATTTCCAGCTGTAATTGGTGATTTGTCAACAAATAGTTCAATTTTAAAAATACCTTTATTTGTGTTAAATACTGCGATAGGATTTGAATTTTCTAAATCTTTTTTTACAATATTTCCAGATAATTCATCTGCGATTGAATCTGAGTTACTACAACCAGCAAATAATAATGCTAAGCTAGTAAATAAAATTAATAATAATTTTTTCATAAAAATAAAAAATATATTTGATATTAAAATAAGTTGTTGTAATTTTGGGTTGTGAATTTAAAGTTTAGAATTGTAATGTATAAGAAAAATAATTATAATTAATTTAAAATTATTCTTGAGTTTTTTCTTTAGGAGGATTTTTTGCTGTTTCGATAAAAGCACTTGAAATTTTAATATCTTTTAAAGGCATATCTCCTCTTGCTGTTTGAACAATTGAAATGTTATCAATTACATCCATACCTGCAATAACTTCCCCAAATACAGGGTGTTTTGAGTTCATAGGGGCTTTGTCCCAATCTAAAAATGAGTTGTCAACTGTATTAATGAAAAATTGTGATGAACCTGAGTTTGGTCCTGAGTTTGCCATTGATAAAGTTCCTCTTTTATTTGATAAACCTCTAATAAATTCATCTTTAATTCTCTCACTTCCACCAGTACCCCATCTTTTTCTTAAATTATCATTTTTAGATAATGGATCTCCACCTTGAATCATAAATTCATTAATTACTCTGTGGAATTTTGTTTCATTATAAAATCCTGTTTCAACTAATTTTTTGAAATTACCTGCTGTGATTGGTGATTTTTCTAAGTATAACTTTACTTTGAAAGTTCCCATATTTGTTTTAAATACTGCAATATCGTTTGCCATAATATAGAAAAATAAAAAGTCATTTTTAAACCAATGGTTTGAAAAATTGATTTTCTGAAAAAAATAAATTATAAAAATTTAGAATTAATATTAAAATGTTTAATTAATTAAATAAAATTTAATTAATTAAATGACATAGTTGCTTTGTTAATTACAACTGATTCAATTGGCCTATCAAAAGGTGAACCTGTTGTTTCAACTGATGCAATTTTTTCAATAACTTCAAATCCTGAAATTACTTTTCCAAACACAGGATGTTTTGAGCTTGAAGGTTGTTTATCCCAGTCTAAGTTCACATTATCTTGTAAATTTATGAAAAATTGACTTGAACCTGAGTTTGGTCCTGAGTTTGCCATTGAAATTGTCCATTGTTTATTGGATAACCCTTCAATAAATTCATCTTCAATAACTGTATCAGAACCACCTGTCCCCCAAGCTGCTTGATTTGTTAAATCTTTTGAAAGTGGATCCCCACCCTGAATCATAAATCCATCAATAATTCTGTGGAATTTTGTTCTATCGTAAAATCCTGACGCTACTAAATCTCTAAAATTATTTGCAGTGATTGGACTTTGTGTTAAGAATAATTCAATTTTAATTTCACCATAATTTGTATCTAAAATTACAATATTTTCAACTGGGTCAGCTGATTTTTCTTTATTATCGACATAGAATAATCCAAAACCTAATAATAATGCAACTGAAAATAAAAAAATTGTAAAATACATATAAAAATTATGTATTTCTTTATCAACCATTTGAAAACTTTAAGGACCTACGAATTCACATTTAGGGCACTTGTATTCTTTTGATTGAGCTCTTGCTTGTCTGGATCTGGAAATTTCTGCGTCTCCACAAGAAGGACATGTAAATGTTACAGCTCCTGCTTCGTTAACGATTTTATTTCCATACTCGTCAAATTTAGTATCTACCATAACAATAATAAGTTAGAATGCCTTTATAAATATTATTGTAGATGATTAAATAAAATTAGAAAATAATAATGATACTATAAATAATAAAATTCTCAAAATGAAAATTTGGAATTTAGAAATTAATATTAATTGGAAATTTAATATTTCCAATCAGTTATGAAAACTAAGTTTTCATAAAGTAGCGCCAAAGACGGGATTTGAACCCGCAGCTCCATAAGGAACGAGATTAGCAGTCCCGCGCAATACCAGATTATGCGACCTTGGCAATATATGAGAACTCCCTCAATAAATAGTATAACCAAATAACTCTTTTTAAATATTTACATTTCCCCTAAGATACAATGGGAATTAGAAATTAAAAAAAATATAATTATACTTGAAATTATAATTTTTTAATTCTTTAAAATTCAAAGAATTTTAAATATTTAGAAACTAAAGTTTTCTAAATTTTAATAGTAATGAGTTACTTACGACACTTACTGAACTTAGAGCCATTGCGCTTGCTGCTAGCATTGGTGAGAGTAGCCAGCCTGTGAAAGGATATAATAGTCCTGCAGCGATTGGTATCCCTAGAGTATTGTAGACTAGAGCCCAAAACAGATTTTGTTTAATTTTAGTCATTGTGATTTGACTTAATTTTATTGATTTTGCTACATCTCTTAAATCATTTTTCATAAGAACAATATTTCCAGATTCCATTGCAACATCAGTTCCACTTCCCATGGCGATTCCAATCTCTGCTTGCGCTAGTGCTGGTGAGTCATTTATCCCATCCCCAACCATTGCTACAATTTTGTTTTGTTTTTGTAATTTTTTAACATAATTAGCTTTATCTTTTGGTAGTACACTTGCGAAAACATTTTCTTGTTTTATTCCAACTTGTTTTGCTATTGCGTTTGCTGTTCTTTGATTATCTCCAGTTATCATATAAACTTGAATGTTTAAATTTTTTAAGTCTTCGACTGCCTGTTTTGAAGTTTCTTTTATTGTGTCCGCAACTGCTACAATTCCTAAAATTTCTTTATCTGTTGAAAAGTACATTGTAGTTTTTCCATCAGTTTCTAAGTTTGATACTTTTTGCTGTGTTGGGTTTGTGTCAAGATTTAAATCTTTCATTAATTTTTCATTTCCAAAGTAATATTTAGTTGAGTTAATTTTAGCTGATACACCGTGTCCAACGATTGCTTTGAAGTCTTTTGGTTCAGATAATTTAATATTTTTTTGCTCTGCGTGTTTTACGATTGCTTCGGCTAGAGGGTGTTCAGATTGTTTTTCAATTGATGCTAAAATTTCTAAAATTTTATTTTCATCAAATTTTTTATTTGTTTGAATTATGTCTGTAACAATTGGTGTACCGTTTGTGATTGTTCCAGTTTTATCAAAAATAACTGCGTTTACTTTGTTTGCAAGTTCTAATGAATCCCCACCTTTAATTAAAATTCCGTGTTGAGCTCCTTTTCCAGTTCCTACCATTATGGCAGTCGGTGTTGCAAGTCCAAGTGCACATGGGCAGGCAATTACTAATACTGATACTGCAATTAGGATTGCGAATGATAATTCTTTTCCAACTACAAAATACCAAGTTAGAAAACTTAGGAGAGCGATTATAATAATTGCTGGAACAAAGTATGCTGATACTATGTCTGCGAATCTTTGAATTGGCGCTTTGTTTTGTTGCGCATCTTGAATTAATTTAATAATTTGTGATAAAGTTGTATTTGTTCCGATTTTTGTTGCTTTAAATTGAATATTTCCGTGTTTGTTAATTGTTGCCCCAATTACTTTATCTTTGATGTTTTTTTCAACTGGAATACTTTCTCCTGTAATCATTGATTCATCAATTGAGGTATTTCCTGTTATTATTTCTCCATCAACTGGAATGATTTGACCAGGTTTTACAATAATTATATCATTTAATTGAACCTCGTCTACTGGAATTATTAGTTCTTTATTTTCTCTGATTACTGTTGCTTTTTTTGGTGATAGGTTCATTAGTTTTTTAATTGCATCACTTGTTTTTCCTTTGGCGTTTGCTTCAAGTAGTCTTCCAAAGATTACAATTGTAATTAATACTGCGGAAGTTTCAAAGTATGTGTGCATTTGATTAATTATAACTAGATATACACTATAAAAGTATGCTGCAGATGTTCCTAATACAATTAGTGAATCCATATTTGCGGATTTTCCTTTTAGTGCTTGCCATGCGGATTTATACATTGGCGCAGCTATGTAGAATTGAACTGGACTTGCTAGAATCCACATAATTATATTTTGATATGGGATTGGATTATTCATAAAAAACATTCCAAGTATAAATATTGGAACTGTGAAAATTAAAGAAATTATAAAATTTAATTTTGTATTTTCAAATTCTTTCTTTTTTTTGTTTGATTCTTTTTTGTAATCAATTACTCCAACTGCAAGTTTTGCCACATATCCTTTATTTTCAATTGTTTTAATTATTTGATTTTGATTTACTAAAGTTTCATCAAATTCAATTGTGCCACGATTTGTTGTAATATTAATGTTTGATGAAATTACCCCATCTACTTTTTTTAGTGCTCTTGAAATAATTGAGGAACAACTAGCGCAATGCATTCCTGAGATTTCAATTTCAATTTTTTTAATATTTTTAATATTTTTAATTTTTTTAATTTTTTTTAATTTGTCGTTTGTCATTTTTGTATATTTCTAATTTGTGTATGTATTTTTTAGTTTATATTTGGTTGGTTTAATTTTGTTCTGCATTAGTCATTACAATTACCATTTTATCTTCTAAAATTTCTATTCTCTCTTTATAATTTCCATTTGTTTTTTCGTTGTATACTTTTTCCATTATTTCTATTTTTTCTAGTGTTGTTAAATCAGTTTGGTCAAATTTGTATTCGTTTATATTAAAGTCTTTTATTTGTTTTAGTTCTTTTTCTGTGTAGTAGTCTTTCATTTGTCCAGTGTGTGTGTATAATACATCAATTCTGAATTTAATGTTTTCGTTTAGTTCTAAATTTTCATTTTTTTTTGGAGTTTCTTGAATTTTATTTGGGTTGTATTGTTTATCTACAACAATAAATTTAGCGCCCGGTGTTGTCATTGCCATTGAACACATAAAGTTAATGTTTCCAGTTTGAGTTGGTGTAAAGGTTATTGTTTTTTTAGCTCTTCCTAAAAATTCTGTATATTGAAGTTTTGGCATTGAGATTACTTGCGCACAACCACCTGCTTGTGTAGAGTCAATTCTCCATTCAACTGGCATATCTTTAATTATTTTAAATTGTGATGGATAGTAATCGTAACCACGAATTTGCATATTTACAATTTGGACACCATTTTCAATAATTACATTTTTATCGACTTTTTCAAGGTTTATGTTGTTTGAGTTTTCTTGAATTTGTTCTGAATTTTCAGGCGAATAAATTCCAGCTAAGATTAATCCTGATTGTAATGATAATATTCCTAAAAAAATTACTGAAAGTCCTGCTGTTTTGAAAAAGTATCTTTTTGCTGTCCCTTTTAAAAAACTTGAAAGTGCGCCTAAGCTTAGTAATCCAGGAAGTGTTCCAAGGCTGAAGGCAAGCATTGTTAGAGCTCCAATAAATGGATTTCCTAAACTTAATACATATATTTGAAGTGCTTGCGTGAATCCACATGGTAAAAAAAATGTTGCAGCACCTAGTATAAAAGGCGTGTGTGGTTTTTGTTCACCAGTGTCGTCAATTAGTTTATGTGTAATTGATTTAGGTAATTTTGGCATAAATTTTTTAATAAATTTTGGATATAAATCTAGTAATTGTAATCCTAAAAGAACCATAATTACACTTGCTAGAATTGTTAAAAATCCTGATGATGTTTGAGATATTGTAAATAAACTTCCAAAGGCACCAATTAGTCCTCCTAAAATTGTGTATCCAATTATTCTTCCTGAATTAAAGTAAATATGTGGTTTGAATTTTTGTAGGCCTGATGCGTTTTCGTGTGTTTTTGCGTATTTTGCTGTAACGGATACTAATAGTCCACCAGTCACAGCTAGGCAACTTGAAAATGCTGCAACAATTCCAATTAGAAAAATGAATCCAAAACTCATGTTTTCAGTAATTCCAATATTATTAAATAAATCAAATTGTCCTAAAAATGTGAATAGTGCTAATAGGATAATTGCGATTCCTCCAAGTTCCATAAAATGTCTTCCTTTTGAAATTTCTTGTTTTCTTTTCTTTTTTGAGTGTAATTTATAACCTGAATCAATGATAATCGATTTTATTTTACTTAAGGCTGGTCTATTTTTTGTGTAATAAATTATTGCTGAACCTCTATTAAAATCAACATCAATTTTTGAAATTTCTTCAATTTTTTTTAGTTTTCTTTCTAATAAAATTTCACAACTTCCACAAGTCATACCATCAATTTTTATTTCAAATTGTTTGTTTTTATTTGAATTATTTGTTTTTTTCTTTGCCATTTTAAATTTCTTCAATTAAGTAATTATCTTGTTTTAATTCTTGTTTAATTTTATCTAATGATATTTTGTTTTCATCAAATTCGATTTCCATAGTTTCGTTTTTCGATGAGATATTTAATACTTTTACATTTATGTCTTCTAGAATATCTGTAATCAACAATTCGCAACTTGGACAGTGCATGCCAGTGATTTTTAGTTTAATTTTTACCATATGTAATAATATCAATGTATGATACTATACTTATTATGTTTTGATACTATTACGAAATACTTAAATAATAGTTTAACTTTAGTAATATTATGAAGAAAATAAATGAAGATATTTTTAAGTGGATATATTTAACTGTATTATCAATATTTATTGTTGTAATTGTTTTAACAATGTTATCAGTTTATTACTTGGGAACAAATCATAATATTCCTACATATTTATTTATTTTTGTTGAATATCATATTTTTTTTATGTTTTTTATTGCGATTTTTGGAGTTGTGTTTGGAATTTTAACTCAAAGTCTAAGTTCTAAAAGATTGGAAAATAATGAAAAAAAGTTAGAAATTTTAAAAGGATATTTTTTAAATTCTGTAAGTTATGATGAGAGAAAAGTTATTGATTATTTAATATTAAATCATGGAGTGTGTACGCAGTATGAATTAACAAAGCTTGAAGGATTGAATAAATTGAAAGTGTCGCGGATGTTAATTGAACTTGAAAAAAAGAAATTTATCTCAAAAAAGAATTTAGGGAAAATTAATAAAATATTTTTAGATAAAAAGTTGATTGAAATTTTAAAATAAAATCTAATCAAACTTTTCACTTTCTTTTAATTTGTTTGATTATATCTTCAATTTCTTTCATTTCTTTTTTATATTTAATTTTAGGTTTTTTCAAAAATCCTAATTTATTAAGTTGAGATTTATTATTTTTAAAGTGTTTTTTAGAGAAAAATAAACAAATTACAAATATAAATAATAAAATACCTATTATAATTGAAATTTTGAATTTATTTAAAATAGATTTAAATTTGAATTTTATATTATCAATTTTAAAATTTTGAGTGAATTTATCAATAATATTATTTCCATATGTTGTTTCTACTAAAATTTTATATTCTCCTAAATCTAAGTTTAAATCTTTAAATTCATTAAAATTTAAATTAATTATTTTTTCAGTTTCAACAGTTATTTCTCCATTTATTTGTTTTAATATATTTTCTGAATCGTCAATTAGATAAATTGAATAATTAACTTTAGTTGGAATTGTTCCAAAAGATGAAAATGTTAATGTTCCAGATAAACCATTAATTGAATTAATAATAAATTCATCAATATTAAAAGTTATGTCAAATAATTCTGAAGGCCTTGAAATTGTTTGATTTGATAAATTATCTAGTATATCTTTATAGTTTAAATTATTTTTAATTTTAACACATGTATTTTTATCTTCACTGAATACATATCCTAAATTTTCATTACAGATAATTTGATCATCAATTGTTTGATTTGAGTTTGAATTTTCATCATCGTTTGAGATAATATTTGGAATACTTCCACCTCCTCCACCTCCACCTCCTCCGGAAGATCCTCCTCCATTTGGTTCAGAAGGTTCATCTTCAGTTTGTAAAATTGCGAAAGCTGAAAATGAAGTTGCTGATATTAAAAAGTATTTTTCCTCAGTATTAACTGTAAGATTCGTATTTATTTTTACAAATGAACTTAAACATGTTTGATTAAAAAAGTCCCAATTATCACATTTATGAACTTCAAAGTTATCAACATTTGTTGGAGTTATATTTTCATTTTTGATTTTAATTGATGCGGATGTGAAATTATAATTATTATGAACTCCAAAGACAGCGTTAAAATCTTCAATTGTTTTATTTACGCTATTTAATCCAAAAGTTTTATTTAATTGATATGATACATTAACTCCTCTTAAAGTTACTTCAAAAAGACCCCCTAGTATATTTAAATTAAAATCGTAAACATAATTTGGAATTGTAATTATATTAAATCCTGAAGTATTTTCTGAATGGATTATATCTTTAGTATAATGATCTTTAATTATAATTGATACATTATTATTTATTGTTGTATTTAAATTAAAGTTAAAATTAATTGCTTCTCTTACAACTAAAGTTTCATTTATTGATATTGAATTATTTGATGTGTCGTTTGCAAAATATGTAATTGTATAATCACCAACTTGAGATAAATTATTAAAATTAATTTGTGTATCGCACATATTATTTAAAGTTGATATATTATTATCTGGATGAGTAATTAATATTTTACAATTATCAACTTGAACATTATCTGTTGCTGACATATACAAATTAACTGAACTGCTTGATTCATTTGTTATTAATGAAGGAGTTAATTTAGTATATGTAATTGTTGGATTTTGTGAGTCATTATTTGTGATTGTTATATTTATTTTACTTGAGTTAATATCTGAAACATAATTTGTATTATTTAATAAATTATAAATTACAAAAAATGTGTGAGTTGAATCTTTGTTACCTGTTGCGTTTACTCTCCAAGATGTTGTGAATGAGTCGCCAGCTTTTAAGTAAGTTGATTGGATAGGATTTGTATCAATTGTGTAAAATGGTGTATCTCCAATAATTGTTGAGATTGCTCCTGATTTTGTTAATGCGTTATTAATAATTATATTATCTGTTCCATTTAAAGTTGTTATATTTGTTTTTGAGCAAGTTATATCATATTCAAAGTTTCCAGTTTGATTAAATGGATAAATAAATTCATAATAACTTGAACTTAAGTTGTATGTCATATTATATAAATTATTTTCTAGATTAATTGTGCAAGTTGCATTTGTTATTGATGTTCCATTAATACTGTATTTATAATTTGCAAAAAATGAAATATTTTCATTAATTATTGATAATGAATTTTGTGTATTTGAATTTGGCATTGAAATATCATTTATATCCCAGATTGTTAATTTTGAAGTTTCATTATTTGTCACATTTCCACCAGTGTAGTTTGTTTGTGGTTCAATAGATGAAATTGATACATTTGATTCATTTATTGGTAAATTTATTTGAGTTGTATTTTCAATATTTATTGTTTGGTTTTGAGGAATTTCATTTGTATGATTTGATGAATTTGATACATTTGTACTATTTGATGTATTTAATATAATTGATTCATTTGAAATGTTTGAAATATTTAATTGGATTGAATTATTTGCCTGAGTTGAATTAATGTTTGATATATTATTCTCATTAATAATTGTAATATTATTTGTTATATTTTCAATTTCATTTTGATTTGTTAAATTAATTATTGTTTCATCTAAATCATCTTCAATTGTTAAATTTTCTATACTTACATTTGATGAATTTAGATTTTCTGGATCTAATATAATATTTATCATTCCACATTCACCACCAACACAAGTTACTTTACTTGTGAAATTAAATAAATAATTTTGAGTTACATTTATACTTGTATTTGGAGTAATTAAAGTTACATTTAAAGTTCCCCAATCAATACTCCAGTTTATATTTTGACTAACTGATTCATCTGTTGATGCAATAATTTGTAATGACCAATTTCCTGAGTCCGATATTAAATATGATGTGTTAAAGATATAAAAATCTGAATTTTTATATGTGTATGATAAATTATCAATATAATTTGTATTATCTTGTAAATTAAATAAATTAACTGTTGTATTAATTGGAGTGTTGTTATTTGTTGTAATATTTGTTCTAATGTGAGTTAAATTGTATCCATATGATAAGTTATCACAACTTGTCCATGAACTTGCTGATGTGTTTGAACACTCAATTGAATTTATTGTTGGAGTTGTGCTTGAATTTGTTGATGTGAAATAACTTGTTTGTGATTGGTTAATATTTCCAAATGTGTCGTTTGCGAAAAATGTTAAATTAAATTGTCCAAGTAGTAATGGGATTGTAAAACTATTGTTATATTTATTCCCTGTAGCTAAATTTAATGGTATTGATTGAATTGTACTGTTTGGATAAGTTATATTTACATAAACTAAATCAATTCCAGTGTTATCTGTTACATCAGCTGAAATTTCTATTGTTTGATTAAAGTTTATATTTTCTCCTTGACTTGGAATTAAATTTGTGATGATTGGGTTTTGAGTATCTAAACCTACAATAAAATTTGTATTACTTAAGTTAATATTTCCATTTGTATCGTTTGTAAAGAGTGTTATATTATACTGGCCAGTTAAACTTGGAATTGTAAATGAATTATTATATTTATTTCCTGTAGCTAAGTTTAATGTTAGTTGGTTTATTGTTGAGTTTGGATAAGTTATATTTACATAAACTGTGTCCACAGCTAAGTTATCTGATATATTTGCACTAATTTGAATTGTTTGAGTTATACTAAAGTTAGTTCCTTGAATAGGATTTAAGTTTGAAATTGTTGGACTTGATAAATCTACTGAATTAAATTGTGAGTTGTTTATAATCACATCTCCTAGTGAATCATTAGCAAAAATAGTTAGATTGTATTGACCTAACTGAGTTAGAGTGTATGTTGTGTTGTAAAAATTATCAAATGAGTTTGTTAAATTAATTTGAGTAATTGTTCCGTTTGGTAATGTGATATTTACATGAACTAATTCAACTCCGTAAGGACTTGTAATGTTTGCTCCAATGTTTATATTATCTAAATAATTTTGATTTGAATTATTTGATGGAATTAAATTAATAATTTCTAATGATTCATTACTAAATGCTATAAAAAATGTTGTTGAAGTTGAGTTTATATTTCCATATGTATCATTTGCTATAAATGTTATATTATATTGGCCGAATAAATTTGGAATTTGAAAGGAATTATTATACCAGTTACTTAAATTATTTAATGTTAATTGTGTGATTGTACTGTTTGGATATGAAATATTTACATAAACTGAATCAATTAAATTAATGTCTGTTATGTTAGCTCCGATTTCAATAATTTGTGAAACATTATATGATGAGTTTTGTACTGGTTTTAAATTAAATACTTGTGGTTTAATGAAATCAAATGTACTTATTGGACAAGTATATGTTATATTATTTGAGATAAAACTTCCAGATGTACAATAATT
>AYRE01000036.1_pt1 | contig 19792 bp, 23 predicted proteins | sample 183791 | NCBI WGS metagenome assembly AYRE01 (sample SAMN02391470, study PRJNA226580) | bioreactor metagenome | isolation source: day 6 sample from continuous culture bioreactor with low C:N ratio... | place: Germany: Bremen | reverse complement strand
TAATTAAAAAAAAAAAAAAAATTATTTTTGTTTTAGTTAAATTTTTATAATTAATTCTAAAGGTGTGATAAAAGTTTAAATAGTTTAAAAAAGTATACACTTTATGTCTAAGTTTAACTTTAAAATTAATAGAGGAATTGTTTTAAATAATGAATTTTTAGTATTTAATTTTTTTGTGAGTCATTATATATTTTTTTTAAATTATTTTTTTAAAAATTATCCAAGAGAAACTATTTTAAAAATATATGAAATTTCTTGTTTGAGTGATGTTTTTATTTTGTGTGAAAGTTCAAAAAAAAAGTCAAAGAATTTTAATGAAATTTTATTAAATTTTATTGAAGATTTAAATCATTTAGGATTTAGTGAACTTGAAATTTTTTTTATTTCTGATAAGAAATTTAAAATAGTTTCAAAAAAACCACATTTGTCAAAAAGTTATAAACAAATATTTGGAAATGATGAAGATCAACATTTAGAATTAATTTATTTAGTTGTTTTGAAAAATTTTTTTAAATGTTATTTTAATAAAAGAGTAAAGGCTAATTCAATTGTTAGTCCAAATTTAATTGAGTTTGATTTTTGTGTTTTAGATGAAGATTTTAATTATGAATTTGATGGAAATTATCCTGAGTTTGAGACTGGAAATATTTCTAAAAAGTTATTTAATATTTTATTAAATGATAAAGTTAATTATAATGAAGGAAATTTGTTATTTTGTGGGATGAGGTTTGTTAATTTACCGTATTATACTTTATTTAATATTTTAAATTTTAGTAATTATGATAAAAAATTTTGTGATTTTTTTATTAATTTTGGATATTTAACAGGGATAAGTTTTGTGAATATATATTTAAATTATGATAATGAAATTGGAGATGAAATTTATGAGGCAATTTTGAACACTTTTGATATTTCTGGTTTTGGTAGAATTGAATTAATAGGTGGATGTAAAAAACATATAAGATTAGAGAATAGTTTTTTAAAAAATATTAAAAAATATTATTCGGAAGAAGTGATTGATTTATTTTTTAGATTTGTTGCTAATTGTTATAGAGGTATATATGATAAAAGTTATAATGTTAGTTCAGATATTAAATATTTAGAAAATTTTTCGTTTGAGTTAGTGGAAATTCCATATGTTGAGTTATGTGAAGAAGATGAATTAATTGTAAATGGTTTATCATATAAAAGTTTATTATTATAGAAAGTATATAATTTAAATTATTTTGGAGATATATTTTTGAAAGTAGTATGTTGGAAGTATTATTAATAAAAATGTTAAGGGAATCCAAAAGAGTGTGAAATTTGTAAATTGGAGTATTTGGATACCACAAGCATTAAAGACGCAGTTTAAGTCATAAGATTTTGGTGTTAATAGTATTGTTAATATAAATAATACAATTAAATAAATTGATGAATATTTTAATGAGTTTATATTTGTTTTTTCTTTGTATGTAAATAGTAATGCGATTGTTAATGTTGTGAAATGAATTAATAAAGTAATTATAAATTCTAGAGGATGATAGAAAAATAAATTTCCAGTTGAAGATATAATATTTGTATTAAATAAAAGTTCTGAAAAAAATTCAAGAATGTATACAAGTTGAGGAATTAGTCCAACACTAATTAATCCTTTAATTAATTGAATGTTTTTTGAATAAAAACCTATTGCGAGTAGTGTTGTTAGATGATTACAAAAGAAAAATAATAATATAAAATCATTTAATAAAAAATTTCTAAATAATAAAAGTATTTGTAAAATAATAAAATAAATTGTAATATATTTATACTTTTTTTCTAACATATAATTTATTTAGATTTTAGAATTAAAAAAGGGTTGGTTTAAAATTTGGAAAAATTATAAATAATCTAATCCTTCAACAACATTTTGAATTTCTACTGTTGTTGATAGTGAACCAATTAAAACTCCAAATGAGTTTCCAACAATCCCTGATGAAATAAAATTTGAACCAGAGTTAATTGTTCCAATTCCACCAATTTGATCAACAATTTCTTTAACGTTTTCTTCAGTAACTTGTTGAGCCATAAAATATTTACCGTTTTTGAAAGTTGCGATTGCACCAGCGTTTTCGTATTCAGGAACTTTTAATTCAATTACTTTGTATCCTGTTTCTTTTTCTAATTCTAATCCAAATCCTTTTGGATATTGGTGATTAATTAAAATTGTTTTATTTCCAAAACATAAATTATTTCCTAGTGTGTTTAATTTGTAGTCTTTAACTAATAATTTAACATCGTGTTTTTCTGCAATTTCTTTAAAAACTTTCATTTCGTAATCATACATATCAGGAACAACTAGAAAATCTTCGTTTCCTGCTACAAAAATACCAATTAATTCAGTTGATAAAACTGTTGTTTTATATACTGGAACTTTTAATACATCCTCAATTGCTGCCATTTTTTCTTTATTAGCATCAATACCAATAATTGCAAATTTATCACAAGCGAACATATATAATCCAATATTTGGGTTGGAATCGAATTCCATTAAGTTTACTTTTTTTTCTGTCATAGAATTAATAGTATATTTATACTTATAAATGTGCTTAAAATGGTAAAATTTTATAAAGATTGATGGTTTTATTATAATATGGTTAAAATTACTTTACCAGACGGAAATGAAAAGAATTTTGATAATGCAGTTACTGCGTTAGATGTTGCTAAGTCTATTTCAGACGGATTAGCTAGAATGTGTATTGCCGCTAAAATTAATGGCGAATTAACTGACATCACCACTACCATTTCCGAAGATAGTAAAGTTGAATTAGTGACTCAAAAGAGTCCAGAGAGTTTAGAAATTTTAAGACATACAACTGCGCATGTTTTTGCTCAGGCAATGTCAAGAGTTTTTCCTAGTGCAAAGATTACAATTGGGCCTGCTGTTGAGTCAGGATTTTATTATGATGTTGATTGTGAAGAGTTAACTGATTCTGATTTACCAAAGATTGAGGCAGAGATGCAAAAAATTGTTAAGGAAAATTTAACAGTTACTAAAAACTTTAAGTCAAATGATGAAGCTTTAGAATTTTTTAAGGATAATGAATATAAAACAGAAATCATTAATGATTTAATTTCAGGAAATTTATCTGAAGAAGAAAAAGGTGAAGGAAGTGTTACTGATAGTGGATTTCAATTTTACAAACAAGGAGATTTTGAAGATTTATGTAGAGGACCACATTTACCATCAACTGGTTTAATTAAAGCGTTTAAGTTACAAAAAATTACGAAAGCTTATTGGAGAGGAAATGCTGATAATAAGCAACTGAGCCGTGTGTATGGGACTGCTTTTTGGAAAAAAGGTGAACTTGAAGAACATTTAACTATGCTTGAAGAAGCTAAAAAGAGAGATCATAGAATTGTTGGAAAAAAGATGGATTTATTTATGAATCATGAGTATGCTCCAGGTATGACTTTTTTTTTACCTAAAGGATTTCAAGTGTATAGAACTTTACAAAATTTTATTAGAGATTTGTATAAACAATATGAATTTAAAGAAGTTATGACTCCAAATATGTTTAATAAAAAACTTTGGGAGACTTCAGGGCATTGGGAACATTACAAGGAAGATATGTTTGTTTTTGATATTGAGGGGCAAGAGTTTTCTTTAAAACCTATGAATTGTCCATCCCATTGTTTAATTTTTAAAAATGATTTTAGAAGTTATAAAGAGTTACCTTTAAGAATTGCTGATTTTGGAGCTTTACATAGAAATGAACTGTCTGGAGCACTTTCCGGTATGACTAGAGTAAGGAAATTTTGTCAAGATGATGCTCATATTTTTTGTACAATGAATCAAGTTGAAGATGAAATTGCAAAATGTTTAGAGTTTGTAGATCATGTTTATAATGATGTTTTTAAGATGAGTTATGAGATTGAATTATCTACTCGTCCTGAGAAGAGAACTGGGTCTGATGAAGTTTGGGATAAGGCTGAGGGTGCACTTGCTGCTGCTTTAAAGAGAAGTGGAAAGGAGTATGAAATTTGTGAAGGAGATGGAGCTTTTTATGGACCAAAAATTGATTTTAGAATTAAAGATTGTTTAAAGAGAGTTTGGCAAACAGCAACTATCCAATTAGATTTTAATTTACCTAGCAGATTTGAATTAAAGTTCCAAAATGAAAATTCAACTGAAGAGCAACCAGTTATGATTCACAGAGCTGTGCTTGGTTCAATTGAAAGATTTATGGCTGTTATGATTGAAAATTTTGCAGGAAAATTCCCATTATGGTTATCACCTAATCAAGTTGAGATTATTAATGTTGCAGATAGACATCAAGATTTTTGTAATGAGATTAAGGATAAGTTAGTTGAGAGAAATTTCAGAGTTGAGTGTAATTTTGATAATTTAGGTGTTGGAAAGAAAATTGCGATTGCTCGTGATGAGAGAAAACCAAATTATACTTTAGTTTTAGGTGATGAGAATGTTGAGGCTGGAAATGTATCAGTTAGAACTAGACAATTTGTGAATGGGAAAAATGAAGAGTTTACATGTTCAGTTGAAGAGTTTATTTCAAAGTTAGAAGAAGAGAGAGAAAGTAAAGCAATTACTTTCTAATTTTATTAATTTTCAAAGAAAATTAATTCTATTTTTTTAGTTATATAAATTAAAGATAAAATTATCAATATATTAATTTTCCATAGTTGTTAGAGTTTTTTCTAATAAACTATATGTTTCTTTTATTTGTGGTTTTATTTCTGGCATTAATTTATTCCATGCTTTTTGAAGTTTTATTTTTGCTTTTGAAACTCCATTTGAAATTTTTAAGTTATGTTTTGAATATGATGAATGAAATACTAAGGGGAAATATTGGATTGTTGCAAATCCATCTGCTGATGCTAAAACTTGAGATTCAATAGTTTTTCTATTTACTGGGACTGAACCTCTATGGTTTAATACTGTATCATAAATTCTTTCAATTTTATTTTGTGAAACTCCTAAGTTTAATAGTTTTTCACTCATATATTCAGCACCGATTGTATGGTGATTATCATCATCACCTATAATTCTTCCAACATCGTGAAAGTATCCTGCAATTAATGTTTCTTCTAAGTTAAAATCATAATGTTTATTATGATTTTGAACTGAATCTACAACTGGTATAATGTGATGATTCCATATTGTATCAAGGCTTTCTAAATATGCTTTGTGTGTATTAGAATGAGGATAATCATAAACTCTTTTAGCAAGTTCTTTTGAATTTTCTAATAGTGTTCTTTTTTTTAATGAAGTATGAAATAAATCTATTTCATGTTGAGCTTCAGTTGTGTCTTGGGATTTGTGAATTGCATTTAAAAAAAATTGAATTCCATTATAACTTTGAGTTGGTTTTCCATATTGATTTCTTAATGTGGAACTTAAATTATCTTTTGGATTTGGAAGTAAACCACATAAATTTTGAAAATCTTTAATGGCATTAAATTTTTCTAATATACCAACTTGAACAACATCTTGTCGCATAAAAAATTTAAATGTTTCAAATAAATTTGGATCTTGTAAATAACCTAAATCATATTTAGCTAAATATTTTAAATCATTTTCAGTTAAAGCAATTTTAGTTTTTTCAACAATTTTAAATTCTGATGAAATTTGGAAGTTAATTTGATCAGAACAATTAATAGCTTCAGGTTTAATAATATAAAATGTTTGTTCCATTTTTGAATTTTTTATGAATTATATTTAAGTATGATTTTCAAATTATTTAAATGTAACTAATTTAAAGTATAAATAAATATCTCGTTAAGTAAATTTTATAAATATCGAAAACACAGAGAAGGTATGGTTGATAAATCAGGAATAGAGAGAGAATTTGGTTATTCACATATGTTTGAAGGGGATGAAATGAATAAATGGCATGTACGATTTGGACTTACCCCAAATTGTAATTTTAGTTGTACATATTGTGCTCCTGAGGGAGGTTTCCCAAGACAGAGTGAAATCTCTTTAGAGGAGGTTACTCAAATTTTACAAGCTTCTAATAATAATGGAATTAAAAGAGTTCATTGGACTGGTGGTGAGCCTACTGTTAGGCGTGATTTTGTAGATTGTGTTAAAGCTGCTCAGGATGTTGGATTTGAAAAACAAGTTGTTACAACAAATGGGTATAATCTATATAAAAATTTAGATGAGTGTATTGAGAATGGTTTAACTAGAGTTATTGTTAGTTTGGATACTTTAGATAAAGAAAGATTTTATCATTTAACTAAAAAGGATATTTTACCTAGAGTTTTAAGTTCTTTAGAGGATTCTGTTGAAAAAATGTCTGGTATTACTAAGATGAGTTGTTGTACTATGAGATCCACTTTACCTGAAATTGAAAATATGGTTAGATATGTTCAAGATATTAATTCTAGAGATAATAAGGGAGAATTAGTTTTAAAGTTAAATCAATTTTTTGCTTCAAATCCTGCTCAATTACAAGATCATGGGAGAAATTATTGGGAAAATGAAATGGTTCAACGTGATGAAATTATTTCCGCACTTGAGAGAATTGGGCCTTTAACTCCAATGCATAGAAAAAATATTGAAGGAGATAATCCATCATATAGTTATTTTACTGTTGGTGATACGGGTGTAAATGTTGGAGTTTTATCTATGCATACTGATAGATATGCTTGCGGAGGTTGTCATAAATTAAGAATTATGCCTGAGGGTAAAATGTCTGTTTGTATGGATACTAGTCCTGATTATGTTTTACTTGGAAAATCAGTTGAAGAAAAAACTCAAATGATAAAAGATGGAGTATTTTTTAGAGAAAATACTTTAGAAGAAATGAAACCTGCGAGTCAAAGAAAGCATTTCCATTCACAATTAGGTTCCCAAAGATTTGGTAAGCTTGGTGGAGAACCAATTAATATTGATGTATTTTATAAAAAATAAAGGTTTTATTAAAATATTAATAATATTTTTTAGAATCAATATAATTAAATATTACTTCTTTATGGTTAAATGCGAAATCTAATTTTTTAAGACATGAATTTAGTTTAAACCATTTATGTTCAGATAGTTCATAAGGATTTAATTCGATTTTACCAAATAAGTTTCCACTATAGTATTTTGATTGGATTTCCGATTGTTCCATAAAAGATTTATATTCTCTAAAAAATCTGAGTTTTGATATTTCACATCCTGTTTCTTCGTAAATTTCTCTCTCTAATCCTCTTTGAGATTTTTCAAATTGATTTAAAGTTCCACCAGGCAGACACCATTTATTTAAATTTTCTCCTAAATCTGCTCTTTTGAATAATAATATTTTTGTTTTATCCTGATTTAGTGGAATTAGGTTTACGGTTTGAATTAACATTTGAGTATTATAATATTTTGATAGTTAAATAGTTTTTTATTTTAGTTAATAATATTTTTAAGGAGATTAATTTTTATGTTATTATGAAAAGTATTTTAAGTATTATTATTATTTCAATTTTATTTTCTGGGTGTGCAAACTTAGATGATAATTTGAATGAAAGTGTTGAGATTGAAAATGATGAAAATATAAATTCTATTAGTGTTAAAGAGTTTGATAAAATTGTTAATTCAAGATTAGAAAAATTAGAAGTGTCCGATAATGGATGTTTTGAATTTGAAAGTTATGATGCTGAGTTTGATGAGTGTTATGTTGATTTTGTTTGTGATACTGATAAAGAGTGTGATAAGTTTGATGTTTTATATGATAAGTATTTAGATAAATTAGATGATTTAGATTTTGGTTCTGAATTTGAAGATGTTGATATTTATAATGATGATGAAAATTCTGAAAAAGTACTTGAAATTACTTTAACTAGTTATGATATTAATAAAGGATTATTAAGTGAAGGTTATAATGATGATGTTTCTGATGAGTATTTAGATTTCCAAAGTGATATTAAAACTCATAATTTAATGTTTAAAGAATTTGTTCGTTTAATTCCTTCTAAGTATTTTGATAAAGATTTATTTGAGTATAAAGTTTTTACAGATGGTAAGGATGAGACTTTAGCGTACGTTTCTCAGCTTGAAAATGATGAGAATAAATGGTTTTTAGCAATTGATATTGCTGATTATAATCCAAATGATTTAAAGGAATTTCAGTATACATTAATTCATGAATTTGCACATATTTTAACATTAAATAAAAATCAAGTTGATTATGATATTAATTTTGATGAGTGTTATAATTATTATTCTGGTGAAGGTTGTTTAAAGTCAAGTTCTTATTTTGAAAAATATTATAATTTATTTTGGAAAGGTGCTGATTATGGTATTGATAATGTTGATTATTATAGTTATGAGAATGATTTTGTTACAGAGTATGCAGCTACTAATCCTGGAGAGGATATTGCTGAGAGTTTTACACAGTTTGTTTTGAGTAAAAAACCAAGTGATTTAAGTTTGATTAAGGATGAAAAGATTAATTTTTTTTATGATTTTGATGAACTTGTTGATTTAAGAAATAGTATTAGAAGTCAATTAATTAAAACTTCAAGGCAAAGAGTTCAATAATTATTGATCTTGTTTTTTATTTTAAGTTATTTAATTTGAATTATTATTAAATTTTTGAATTTTTATCAAATACTGTATCGTTCCAGTATTGTAAAAAGTATTCTAAATTTTCCTCATTTATTTGTGGAAATTCTACTATTGTTTTTAGAACATTTTGATTATTTTCTTTTACTGCTAAGTATCTAATTTGGTCTTTTGTGAATAGTTCAAAGTCAGAATCTAATTCATTAATTCCATTATATCTATCACAGAATAATTGAAAAAATCTTGTGTATCCTAATGATGTTACTTTTGAGATATTTAATTTATATTGTGAGATTAAATGATTTGTTATTTTATCTTCTTGTATAATTATTTCTGAAGAGTATTCAAAGTCAGATAAGGTTTCATTAAAATAAAAATTTGATGTTTGAAGTTGTTTAATTGTATCTTCTAAATCTTTTGGAAAGATTTCTTGAATTTGTTGTAAATCTTTTAGTCCGTTGTGAGATAGTTCCCAATGTTTTAATTTAGGGTCACAGTTAAATATAAATATTTCAAATAATTCTTGATTTGGTGATTTATTATAAATAATTTCATCCCCAGTTAGATATGTGTCAAAATCTAAAGTTTGATTTTTTTCAAATGATGTTGGTTGTTTTCTAAATTGATTTAGTTGGATTATTTTGTTTGACATTTTTATAATATTATTTCTAGTGTTTTATTTTCACCAATGATTTTATTTTGTTTGAATCCTTTTATATTTCCAATTGAAAACAGTTCAAGTGTATCTGAATTTGCTTTGCTCATTGCATCTTTCCTTGTAAGATATTTATCTGGAAATTGTATAAATAGAGCTTTATTTTTTTCATTAAATTGTTCTAAAAATTGATTAATGTAAAATGAATGAAATAATCTTGGGAGTTCTTGAGGTAATAAATCATGTTCTTTTAATAAATATTCAAATGGTTCTGTGATGTCTAGAGTATATTCAACTCCAAATGTTGGTGTAGTTACTTGAGGACAACCAATACTTAAATCCCATGAGTTGTTTAAACTTTTATCAATTATTTTGTCAAGAGTTTCTTTTTTGTTATCATGATATATATTTGAAATTAGTTTGGATACTGTTTGAAGTTCTTCAACTAAGAAATATTTTTCTCCAGTGTATGTGGCAATTGTTTGAAGGGCTGTAACTTCCCCGTGAGTTGGAGTATAGATGAAAGTTTTTTCATCATATTGTTTAAATAATGGGACAATTTTATTCATAGTTTTTATGTGTTTTTTAGGTTTATAAGTGTTTTGAAATTATGGGTAACTAATACTTTTAAAGACAATAGATTTGATTTTATTTATGATTGAAAATACTTTTGTACATATTGATGGAGTATCAGAAAATACGGAAAAAAAGTTGTGGGAGAATGGAATTAAGTCTTGGCAAGATTATGTTGATAATTATGATTCTATTGATTTTATACCTGAGAAAAAAAAGGCTACAATTAGAAATGAAATTGCATTTTCTAGACAACATTTAGGTGAAAATAATTTGAAATATTTTGCTGATAAATTGAAGTTAAATGAACATTGGAGATTAAAAAAATTAGGGAAAATTTGTTTTGTAGATATTGAAACTACTGGTTTATCTAGGTGGACTGATACTTTAACAGTTTTAGGAATTTATGATGGTGAGACTCCACATATTTATATCCACGATAAGGATATGGAGAAAGGATTTGAAAAGTTAAAGGAATTTGATACAGTTGTAACTTTTAATGGAAAGCAGTTTGATATGCCTTTTATTGAACAAAAATCTGGTGAAAAGTTTGATTTTGTTCATTTTGATTTAAGATTTTTATTAAAAGAGTTAGGTTATGCTGGAGGATTAAAAAAAATTGAGCGTGAACTTGGAATTGTGCGTGATGGTGAAGTTGCGGATGTTGATGGTCGTGAGGCCGTTAGGTTATGGCGAAGATATAGAAATGGTGACCAGGAAGCTTTAAGAATTTTATTAAAGTATAATGAAGAGGATATTGTTAATTTAGATTATTTATTAAATTTTTATTTGAGTGAAAAGAAAAAGTTATTAGGGTTTGAGTAGATAAATGAGTATGTCTAAAAAAAAAATCGGAATTATTGGAGCTGGAGCTTATGGAGCAGCTTTGAATAAGTTATTGTGTTTAAATAAAAATAATGATGTTTTAATTTGGGATGTTGAGAAAAAAGATATTTCTAATTTTTCTTCAATTGAAAAAGTTTTGAATTGTGATTATTTAGTTTTTGCAATTCCAAGTATGTTTATTTTTGATTTTTTGAAACAATATGTGTGTTTTTTTAAGGAAAGTCAAAAAGTTTTAATCGGAACTAAAGGATTTTCTAGTGATGGAAAATTGTTAAGTTCTTTGTTTAGAGAATATTTTGATAAAGATAATATTTGTTATTTGGCAGGGCCTGGGTTTGCAAGTGAGATTATGATTAATCCAAATATTACAAGATTAAATATTTCAGGATTTGATATTTTTGTAGCTAAAGAATTTTCAAAATTATTTTGTAAAAATATTTGTTCATATTCAAGTGATATTTTAAGTTTTGAAATTACTTCAGCTTTGAAAAATGTTGCAGCTTTTGTTTGTGGTATTAGTTTTGGTGAGTTTGAGTCTTTGAATTTTAAGTATTCAGTTGCAAGTAAAATTTATTGTGAAATTTCATCAATTGTAGAAAAGTTTGGAGGAGATTTTGTTAATTGTTTAACTAATCCATTATTACAAGCTGATTTGTATATGACTACAAGTCAAGAAGAATCACGAAATTTTAAGTTTGGGGAACTTGTGTGTGTTAAGGGAGATGTTAATTCAAGTTTAGAAAAAATTGATTACACTGTTGAAGGTTTGAATTCTATTTATTCATTAATTAAAATGCAAAAAAATAATTCAAATTTATTTGATGATTTAGTAATTTTGCCAAGTATTTGTAAATTAGTTGATCATAAAATTAAATTAAAGGAATTTATTTTTATTTTGGAGAATTTAAATTTTAATTGTTGTGAGGTTAAAAATGAGTGAAGTTGTAGAGATTAAAAATCTTTTAGGAAAAACTTTAGTTGGAGATTTTTATTGTACTAGTGATAAAAATAAAAATAAAGTTGTTGTATTAGTTCATGGTTTTATGTCTGAGCGTAAAAGGAAGGGTAAATTTGTGGAACTTGCAAATTTGTTAGTTGAAAAAAATATTAATGTGTTTTCTTTTGATTTGTCAGGGAGTGGAGATTCAGATTCAGAGCAAATTTCTATAAGTTCAGGAATTATGGATGTTCGATGTATACTTTCGTATGTGAGGTATCAAGGATATCAAAATATTGGTGTTTGCGGACATTCACTTGGAGGAGTTATTACTTTAAATCAAAGTTTAGAAAAATTAAAGTCAATTTGTTTATTAGCTCCAGTTACAGATAAGATTTCTTATTTGTTTGAGGATAGATTTGGAAAGGAAAAAGTTGATGAGATGCATAGAAATGGTTTTATGAGAGTTACTGATAAAAATGATAGAGTTTACGATATTTCTGAAAAAATGGAGGTTGAAAGACATAATGTTGATCAAAAAGAAATTATGGAGAATGTTAATATCTCTTGTTATTTAATTCATGGAACAAAAGATAAAGTAATTCCATTTAAACATAGTGAAAATGCATTTAATTTATTAAAAGTTGAAAATAAAAAAATTGATATTATTGAAGGTGAAAATCATAGTTTAGGTTTAAATTTAGAGAGAACAAATAAGTTAGTTGTTAATTGGTTTGTTGATACTTTATAATTATTAATTTAATTAATTTTTAAGAGATAAGATAAATTGATTATATAAATTATATAATTATGTTTATTTATATCTACTAGGCGTGAATAGTATTTTATTATGAAAATCATACACCATTCCAACATATGCTGGAATAGAACTTGTGCTCCATTCTTCAGGATGTAATGTTTCTACTATAAATTTCATTGTATCGAGAAAAAAATGTTTTTCAAAACTAATTGGTTTTAAATTTTCTAGTAATTTGAAATCTTCATCTTTAACTGGGAAATTAATTTGAATAGTATTTTTCATTAATTCAATACTACAATAACTATTTCTGTTTTCACTTTTTTCAGTATCTTTTAATATGAAAAACTCAGAAGAATCACAAAAAGCTGCAGTTTTTTGTAAAATAAAATATCTTGATTTTAAGTATTCACTTACTTGTTTTAATTTATCCTCTTTAAAAAGTTCATTATGTGGGTATAAATAAATGTCCATAAAATTATTTTAATTTTTTAAATTTATAAATCTGCGTTTTAAATTAATCATATTTTTAAAGTTTAGATAATTTAATTTTTTATGCTTAAAGTTAATGGATTAAAAAGAGGGGATACAGTTGGAGTTGTAGCACCTTCTAAAAAAGTAAGTTCTGATGATAAAGAACTAGCTAGTAATTTTGTATCATATATGAGAGAAGTAGGATTAAAAGTTGTATTTAGTTCAGATTTTGGGAAATCTGATGAATTTAATGTATCTTCAAGTTCTCCAAAAGAGAGAGCAGATTATATTAATGAAATGTTTTCTGATCCAAATATTTCTGCAATTTGGTTATTTCAAGGTGGGCAAACTTGTAATGAGTTATTACCTTATTTAGATTATGATTTAATTTCTAAAAATCCTAAAATTATTGTTGGGAAATCTGATTGTGATGTTTTGTTAATGGCAATTTCTAAAAAGTGTGGTTTTTATACTTTTCATGGGTGTGATGCTAAGTATGGAAATAAAAAAGAGTTTGATTATGAATATACTCAACAATTTTTTCAAGAAAGATTGTTTAAGGGTGAATCTGATATTGTTCCATATTTCCCGTGGAAGTTTATGCGTGAGAATGATTCTATGAAATTTTCTGGAGAAATTGTTGGTTGTAATTCAAAATCAATTTTAAAATTACTTGGAACTCCTTTTTTTCCAGATTTTGATAAAAAGGTTTTGTTTTTAGAGGATCATAAACCAGATGTTTCAGGTTTAATTGCAAGAATTACGCAATTAAAACAAGTTGGAGTTTTTGATAAAATATCAGCTTTAGTTATTGGACATATTTTTGAGTTTGATGGTGAGGAAACTGAGTCCCATATTAATTATGAGGATATTGTTTTTAATTTGTTAAAAGAATATGATTTTCCAATTATGAAAATAGATGAGTTTGGACATTATTTTCCACACGCATTTTTACCTCTTTATGCAAATGTTGAGTTTGATATTTCTAAGGGAATGAAATTAACAATTTTAGATAAATTTTTAGATGTTAAAAATTAAAGATTATTAAAATTCTAAAAATTCTAATACTTTTTGAATATCTTTTTTTTCAATTACAATAAATGTATCTTTCCAGAAAGATAATATTTCTAAAGCATTAACATTATAGTCTGAAAATAATCTTGTAATATATGATATTACTCCAGTTATTTCTTCAATTTCTGGAGGAGAATTTATCATTACAAATGCTAAGTCTTTTCCTGAATAAATAATTTTATCTATAAAGTTTTCAGAACATAAATCAAAGTATTTTTCTTGAGTAATTATTGTGTAATTATCACTTCCTTCAAATACATAGAATAATCCAAATTGAGTTTTAATTTGTTTTTGAAGTTCAAAGATTTTTTCAATTTCAATTTGTTTAGATACTACAAATCTTACAATTTTATTTTTAATTTCAATGTCTGAATTTTTTAATAAATTTTCAATTGGTTTTTGAGATTCTTTTTTTGAAGTTAGTTCTTTTTGGTATCTTCTTAGTGAAATTAAGATTGCGTCAATAGAAGTTTGATTTTTAAGTTCAAGTTTTTTAGCAATTAATCTTGAAAGAGATGAATAATTAATTAATTCATTTTGTAGGCAAGTTTCGATACTTGGATTTTTTTTAACATATTCTATCGCTAGTTGAGCAGTTGAAGTTTTTGTTTTAGACATAAAATTATGTAAAATTGTTTTATTTAAAACATTTTTGTATAAATTTTAATTTTAGTTGTAAAATAAGTTTATATATTAATATAAATTAATTTTATTAGGATTTAATAAAAATGGAAAATACTAATTATACTAAAATTAATGAAGAAACTTATAATAAAATTTGTGAGAATTGGGAAACTAAAAGACAATATTTTTGGAAACCTGTAGTTGAGTTTGTTGAGAGTTTTTCAGATAAGGAAAAGTTACAATTTTTAGATTTAGGTTGTGGAGGTGGACGTCATTTACAATTAGCAGAGCAGAGTGGATTTTTAAAAAGTAATTTAGTTGGTTCAGATATATCTTCAGGACAGTTAAAGACTGTTAGTGAAAAGGGTTATAGGACTGTTTGTTGTGATTTTACAAATATTCCAATTGAATCAGATTCATTTGATTCTATTGTGTGTATTGCAGCATTTCATCATTTATTAGATGTAGATTTACAAAAAAAGGCTTTAGTTGAATTTAGAAGAATTTTAAAGTCAAGTGGAAAAATTTTAATTTCTAATTGGTTTCCTGAAAAAGAATTTTTAGATAAACAAATTAAAAAAAAAAAATTTGTATTTGATCAAGGAGATGATAAAAAAGTTCGTGTAACTTATGATTTAGATGGTGAAAAATTAGATAGATTTTATTATTTATTTGATGAAGATGAACTAGATAATTTGATTTTATCTTGTGGGTTTAAAATTATTTCAAAAGAACATTTTAAAGGAAATTTGTATCATATTTTAGAATAAATATAAAATTAAAAATATTTTAAATTTTGATTTTTTTGAGGTTTGTTTCTTATTTGTTTGATATTAATTTTTTTAATACATCAAAGGATTTACCTACATTTTCGCTTGATAATAATATTGTTATTTCTGTGTATGTTGATACAATATCAATAATTGGAACGTTTTCCCAAGCTAGTGTTTTAGTTATTGTATAATAAAAACCAACTGAATCTACTGATGTTTGTGGTATACTCATTGTTAAACTTGCGATGTCTGTTTGTGAGTATTTAATTATTTTTTTAGGTAAAATTTCTATTATCTCTTCTTTATATTTTTCGTCAAAAATTATCATTACTTCGTGAAGTCCTTGAGTTATTGTTAAAAAATCTCCTGATTGCATGTTAATTAATTTGTATAATTTTTTAATATAATTTTGAACATTTTCATTTTTATAAATTGTAATTTCCATTAAATTTGATTTAATGTTTAAAGAAGTTGTTTTTTCAAAATAAACTTGATTAAAATCAGCTTTTTCTAATTTTTCAGCATATCTTCTAATTGCCATATTTACGGATGAAAAATTAATTTTAGTCTTTAAATTTGCTTCAATCTCAGGTATAAATTCTTCACTTAATGCTGCTACATTCATTATTCCTTTTAGTAATCCTTGTTGAATAAACGGTTTATTTGATAGAATTTGTTCTACTTGTTTAGTTATTTGTTTCATTTTACAGTTTTGTAATTATTTGTATAATAATATACATTATGTTAATATTATTTATATAATTTATTATTACTATGATAAGTGTAAAAAAAGGATTGGAGTTAGAATTTTTTGTAACTGATGAAAATTTTAACCCAAATTCAAATGTTTATAATATTGTAAGAGATTTAGGGCATGAGAATATATCTCATGAATATGGACCATACCAATTTGAAATTGCGTCAAATCCGTCAACTAGTTATTTAGAATTAGAATCAAATATTAAAGAATATGTTAATATGGTTCAATCTAGATTAGATGAGGGTTCAAGATTGTTATCTGTTGGCGCTTTTCCCTTAGAATTTAATCCATTGGTTAGTCCAAATGAAAGATTAAATAATATCACAAATAGTACAAACGAAATGTTTGATTTTGCTAATGGTGAGGGTGTTGAATTGGAAACGGGATTACAAGCTTTTCAAGTTAATTATTCATTAGTTGGTTCAGAAATGAGTGAGACTGAACAAATTATTTATTTAAATAATATTTTGCGTCCAACTATTCCAATTATGGTTGCTTTAACAGCAAATTCACCTGTTTTTCAAAATAGTAGAGTTCATACTAATTCCTATTTGGAAAGAAATGGCGGACATCCTATTTTAAATGGTAGAAGACATATTTGGGAGAGATGTGAAGGTAAAGGAAATGTAAATTTAGAAGATACAATTTGTGGATTTGGAATTCCTGAAAGTTATGAATCTTATGATGATTATATTGATTATTTGACTCATTTTGGTGGTCGTGGAAATCCTGTTGGAGTTGAATCACAATTATATGTTGATATTAGACCTAGGACTGAGGATAAAGCCGGAAATAAATTTGCAAATGATGAGATTAGAGTTGAATATAGACCTTGCGATATGCTTTGCACATTAGGTGAAAATTTAGGTGTTAGTGCATTACTTGAAGGGCATATTTTATCTTGCTTGGATGGGAATAATGTTTTATCAAATATTTCATCTAATACTAATGAATTAGAAGTTTTGAGTTCAAATGCTGGAAGATTTGGTTTAAATTGTCAAGTGGACGATAGAAATTTAAGAGATTATGCTCATTTGATGATTTCACAGGCTAGAGATTATTTAGATGAGGTTTCATTTAGTTATGTTGAAAATTTAATTCCATTACTTGAGGAGACTAGAGCGCAACAGCAAATTAGAATGGGGACAAATAATTATTTAGATGAAATTTTAAATGAATTTGATTATAATTGAGGTAAATTAAAATGAATATTTATGAGTTTGAGGAAATTGAAAATCAAGATTTAAATTATTTAATTAATAATTATGATGATTTTTCAATTTTTAGAAAAAAAGGAAATGATAGTTCAAGAGCGGTTTTTATTTCAACTATTTTACATGGGGATGAAGTTTGTGGTTTGAATGCGATTTTAAATGAATTAGATTCAAATCAAAATTATAATTGTGATGTGTATTTTATGATTGGGAATGTTAATGCTGCTAGATTTTGTGAGAGATTAATTGATGTGAATTTTAATAGAATTTGGACTCAAAACCCAACAAGTGAAATTGAATTAAAAGCGTATGAAATTTATGAATTTTTACAGTCTTTAAATTTAGTTGGAATTTTAGATTTACATTCATATAATTGTTCAAATTTAATTCAACATTGTTTTACTTCAAATACTGATGAGTTTAGTATTAATGTTTCAAGAAAATTTTGTGAATTTACTTTTATTAATAGAGGAGATGAAAATTTATTTGTGGATTTAACTAGAGATATTTGTCCTAGTTTTATTGTTGAATGTGGTTCTAATAAAACTACTGGTGCTGATGAATTTGCATTTAATACAATTAGAAAGTTTTTTCAAATTTTTGAAGTGTGTAATTATGAAAATTTGAATGTTTTTGATATCTCACAAGGCGTTTTTAATGGAGAAGTAAATATTAAATTTAATGAGAATACAAGTTTAAATGATGTGATTATTAGAGAAGATATTGAGAGTTTAAATATTACTAAAATTAGTGCTGGTGAGTTTTTTGCTGATTGCGACAATTTAGATTTTTTTAGATTTAATGAATTAGATATTGAAAAATATTTTTATGTTGAAAATGGAAAAGTTTATTTTAAGAAAAATTGCACAATTAATTTATTTAATAATGAATTTGATAGATTAATCGAGAGTGGATTTTATATTTATGATGAGAATTAAAAATGAATAGAGTATTACCGTTTACAAAAGAGAGAATTGAAAAGATTAGCGAGGAGTTTTCAACTCCGTTTTATATTTATGATTAAAGGGCTATGATTAAAAATGCTAAAAAATTAAAAAATGCTTTTAGTTGGAATAGAGGTTTTAAAGAATATTTTGCTGTTAAGGCTAATCCAAATCCACATATTTTAAAGAGTTTAAGTTCAGTTGGATTTGGTGGAGGTTGTTCATCATATTGTTGTTTTAGGAAAGGAAAATAATGTTAATGATTTTACTTATGATGTTGTTGGGTCATTATGTGAAAATAATGATAAATTTGCTGTTGATAGAAAGTTACCAAAAATTGATAGTGAATTTTAATTTATTAATTTTAATGAATTTTAATTTTCGACAAATTTATATATATTAAAAACCATATTGGGATATGGTTTGTGATTTTGGAACAGAATTTAATAATAATTTAGAGAATAAAATTAAGAGTTTTGAATTTTGTGTAAGTTCTGAATTGGAGATGCATTTTGAATCTATTTTGAAAAAAAATGGATTACCTATTTTATATAATTTAGAAAATCAAAGTTATAGAATTTCTAATAATAATAGAGATTTAATTGAACATGATTGGAATTTGAAGTATGGAACTTTAACTTCATTTAATATTATTTTTGATGAATATGTTTGTATTTATGATAAAAATAATATTAGAATTGTAAAACAAATTAATTCAGATTAAATTAAATAATTAATTGAATTAGAAAAAATGAATACATTATTTAATTTTTATTTTAATTTAAATTATTAAAAAAATTATATAATTTGTTTTAATATTTTGTTAATTTTTGTGAAATCTTCTTGACCTTGTAAAACAATATCAAATTTTTCTTGGTGCGCTTTTAGTCTCATTTTGTAAGCTGGATCTTCTGGCAGAGTATTTAAAAAACCAATTTTTAATTCTACTTGAAAGTTTGCACCTTTTGTCATATAAGTATCAGATAATGAATCACCTAATATTATACAGGATTTTTTTTGAGTTAGTTCTTCATATACTGGAATTCTTGAAAGTTCAAAGAATGTTTTATTCATAGAGTGAATTATATCTCCGTATGTGTGTGTAAAAAAACCAGATTCATCAAATTTGAATTTATTTGCTACAACATGAATATTTTTATGGTCAACATGATTTAATTCTAAAAATTTATGAATTAAGTTATAGATTCCTGCTGAGAATATTACAGTATCAATATTGTGTTTTACTGTAAATTCTAAAAACTCATCAGTTTTATCTTTTAGTTCCATTAGTTTATTATCAACAATCTTTTTAATTGTATCTTTACAATATCCGTGTTTTTTATATTCTTTAAATGTAGATTCCCACCATTTAACAATAATTTTTTCTTTTTCTTGTTTAGGCATATTTGGATCTTGTTCAATTGGATAATAAAAATTATATAATCTTGAAATTTCCTTATTCATTTGTTCACCCATCAAATCTGGGTTGTTTACATATACTGAAAAAGAATTAGAACTTTTAGTACCGTCTGATTTTATTCCTTTTGATATTGTATCGTCAAAATCTGAAAGAATACATAAATTTTCTATTCCCAAATTTTTGATTTGAATTATTTTTTCTTCTGGCGTCATGGATAATA
>AYRE01000035.1_pt1 | contig 20996 bp, 16 predicted proteins | sample 183791 | NCBI WGS metagenome assembly AYRE01 (sample SAMN02391470, study PRJNA226580) | bioreactor metagenome | isolation source: day 6 sample from continuous culture bioreactor with low C:N ratio... | place: Germany: Bremen | reverse complement strand
GGAGTGGATGAACCACCTCCACCTCCTCCGCCACCACCGGAGCCTCCACCAGTATTTCCAGCAGGCATTGTACAACTTTGTGTTTCAACTGGTTTATTTATTGTAGTTCCACAATTATTTAAATCTGTAACAGTTCTACTTTGGGAACTAGAACTACAAGTTGAAAAAGTTCCAACTTGCCAATTCTCAGTACAAATCTGTGAAATTGCTGAATGCTCTAAACCTAAAACCTTCAAAAGTCCAGCAGACTCATTTTCATAACTAACAACAATTTTCCCATTATCAAATCCAGCAGTATAATCATCAACATAAATTTCATCAGTTGAATTACAATTAACGGAAATTTCATCAAAACTAAAAATTTCAGCATTCTTTAAACACAATGACTTAGAAATACTATTATTACTAGCACTAAAATAAATAGTCTTAGTTTCATTTTCATCTAACTCAATTCCATAAATTAAAAGTTGTGATTTATTTTCCTTAACCTCTTCAACAATCGCAACTTCTGTTAAATCTAATTTATTTGAAATATTTCTAAAATCTTTCTTAAACTCAATAAAAGGTTTTCCAGCCTTTTTAATTGAAATATTCTTAGTTTGATTAAATACTTTAGATAGATTAATGTCATTATCTAATTCTAAAGTGATATTTAATTCAGTATTGATATTTGATAAATCACCTTTAATTCTATCTTCTGTATCATTAATACTATCACCATCAATATCATTTGGCAGTGAATTTAAAGTCAAATTAGCAAAAATTGTAACTGATTTTTCAACTTTTAGAAAATTACTTCCTTGGGCAATAAATGTAATGTCATTTCTACCATAGTGAGGTAATCTAATATTAATATTGGAAGTATTTTCAATTTTATTTGAAATATCTACAATTCTATTATCAATTTGATAAAATAATTTATCAACACCAGTTCCTAAATCTAAACTTAAATTAATTCTTTTAGAATCAACAAAGAACTCTTGATTTTCTGTTACACTAAAATTAATTAAAATTAAAGAATTTAATTTCATAATCGGTTCACGAATAGAATCATTAATTAAATAATATAAAGTAGCATCAGTTAAATCAAAACAATAATCATCAACTTTGTTCTTACAAGACAAATAATTCATCATAGAACTTTGTGTAACTTGTTTATTATCAAAAGAATTTGTAAATTCTTCCATTAAAGTCTGATTTAATATATTAAATTGATAGCTAGGTTTGTCATTAGTGTATTTAAAATATTTTCCATCATAAGTGATATTATAATCTTCATTATCTGAAACTAAATTAATTGACTCATTATTAAAAATATTAAACATATATCTAACTGAATAATAAATATTATTTTCTGTAACATCCCTTAAATTTACAAAATTTGAAAAGTATTTTTTAAAATCTAATTTAACTTTTAAATTATTTTTAAAATTCTTAAAACCAGTAAACCAATCAAAAGTTCTTTCTTGGTTTAAATCAATTAATGGAGCATAATCATAAATATTACCATATACATTAAATTGAGTAGGATTTGTACAATAAGTATAATCACCAACATTAGAATAATTATAGCAAGGTTTATCCCAATAATTTCCTATATTTACGCCATTTATAGTTTTATTAAAATGGAATTTACTTTCATTATAAGTCCAAATTCTAAAATTTAAATCATTAAAAGTATTATTGTAAAAATAATTATCTTTAATCTTAGAATTATAAATATCCTCATATTTTAAATCTACTTTTGGAGGAAATTTTATATTTGTAAATGTTACATTCGACAATCCAATAAAATATGTCTCAAGGTAATCCCAACCATGAAAACTAATATTCTCAAATAATGTATTTTCAATAATTGATAATTGGAAACTATAATCATAAAATGATATAATATTTCCATTTGAAATAATTGAATTATTTAAATCATTAAAACTCAAGGCAGTCCCATAGTTAGTAATTTCAAAATTATTAAGTTTAAGATTATTATTATGCTCAAATAAAAACCCTTTTTCCATTAATACATTAAAATCTGAAAAAGTTAAATTATTTGTATTTATAACTTGAACTATATAATTTGAAAAATTATTCTCAATCTTAAAATTCTCAAAAGTAGTATTTTCAACACCACAAAAAATTTTATTTCCTAAGTTTGATTCTAATAAATCATTAAATGAATTTGAATATGTATTATCAATTAATTCAATATTATTATCCTCATAAGAAAAATCATTGAAATTAAATTGACAAGATTCAGTATTTACAATTTTTGGAAATTTAGAGTCATAAATAGTTACATTATTAAATAACGCACCATCTGAAAAAGAAATGTCAGTTAAATTTAATTTAGTATTAGAGATATTAATAAAATTAAAATTATCATCAAAAAATAATTCAGAATCCAAAACTGATAAATTAAAACCTTTAAAGGAATTTAATTCAAAACCAGGTACAAATCTAACATTTTTAAAGATACTATTTTCAAATTCAAAAAATGAATTTACTGGGATTATTTTATAACCCCTAAATTCATCATTAATTGAATTAATTGATGAGTCAGCAACCCAATTTGAATATCCATATACAATCATTTTATTATTATAAGAATTTAAATTAGATTCATCAAAACTTAACCCAGCGGTATTAATATAATTATTATTAAAAATTATACCATCAACATTATCAAAACTTAACGATTGTACATCAAAAAAGTTATTATTAAAAGTTATATTATTTGAATTCCAAAAGTTTTGTGATGTTTCACCAATAATACTAATATTTTCAAATAAAATACTAATTGAATTATCTACATCTAAAACATGTGAATATCCTTCAGATACAAAATTACAATTTTTTATTTCTATATTTTCAGCATCCCTAAATCTAATAGCACCATTAATATTATTATTTGAGTAAATTGTATTTCCATTACAATTAATTCTATGATTAAATCCAGTAAACATTAAACATCCAGATTCTTCAATATTTAAATCATTATTAAATGTATATTCTTTAATTGAGTTTATATTGTCATTATTATAATTTACACAAGTTGTAACATTAACCAAATTATTACTTGAACCGCCACTACTGCCAGAAGAGCCACCTCCACTTCCTCCTCCACCTGATGAACCACCACTATTTGTTGGCTCAGGAAGAGTTTCAAAAACAATTGGAGCTGTATCAACTCTTCCATCAAAAGAAAAATTATTTGGATTTGTACAAACTTGATAATCCCCTCTTACTGTTGAATTATAACAAGTAAAGTCAGTCCAATAATTTCCAACCATTCCTTCTTGATAATTGTAACTTAAAAAATTACTAATTCCGCCCCCAAAATAAAAATTTGAAAAAGTATAATTAAAAACATTTTTATACATTGTATTACCATCTTCCTCAATATCAATTTTTAGAGTATTAGCATCAACTTGAAAACTATTATTAAAAATATAATTTGTATTCCACAAAATTAAATCAATATCATCAGCAAAAAAAACTGAATTTTTAATTTGATTATTATTATCTAAATCAAATTTAACATAATTAGCCTCGACATAAACATTTTCAATTAAATTATTATTTAAAAAAATAATATCAAAAATTCTCGAATCAGAATTTGTAACATTAATATTAATAAATTTAGAATTAATAAAATCTCCTGAAAAACTAAAAGTTTCATCTGAATTTAAAATATTACAATTCCTAATTTCTAAATTATCAATATCATCACTAGATTCAAAAATATTTCCATTATCTCCATCAATTGTAAATCCATTACAATCAAAAATAACATTACTAACAATATTCTCAAAACAATAAGGGTTATCCAATGTTAAATCATTAACTAAATTATAAGTTCCAGAACTTGTAATATCTTGACACGAACTAACATTCGTCACAGCAAGCATACTTGAAAAATTAAAAACAAATAAAAACGTAATCAAAATAAATTTTATTTTATTTATACTCATAAATAAACAAGTAAACTATCAATTATAAATGTAAGTCTTAAATTGTTTCCAAATCTAAAATAAAAGTACAAAAATGAAACTATAATAAAATATAGTTCTATAATCACTTATGACAACACTGCTCATCGCCCGCACAATGTTCACTGCACACACCCTTAATCTCTAACTGAAAACTAGAAATATGCCCAGGGATCCTATCCTTTAAAAAATCTAAATTATCAATCTCAAAATGAAAAACCTTTCCAGTCTCAGTACACTCAAAATGACAATGATTCTTAGAATGATTAGAATAAACTGTTTTTCCCCCACAAGAATAAGAAAAAATAATTCCATCATCTCGAGTCTTTTTTAAAAACCTATAAATTGTAGCAATCCCAATTTTCTTATCCTTAATAGAAACTTTCTCTAATAAATCCTCTGCTGAAAAAAAAGTCTTAAACTTTTTTAATTCTCCCTCTAAAATACTTTTTTGTCTAGTTTGTCTTGATTCAACCATATTTAATAATCTCTTAATGATAATCAAACTCAATAACCTTTATAAGACTAATGATACTAATTATCATTATGTTGAAAACAAATTCAAAATTAAAAAAAATTACAACTATCACAGCAATCTCAGCATTAACATTATTTGCGGGATGTAATACAACTCAATTATCAGAAAACACTGATAATGGAAATAAAGTTCCAACAATTACTGGATCATTTTACCCAGTAAGTGAAATTGCTAAAGCTATTGGACAAGATACAATTAAAGTAAATACAATTATTCCAATTGGTGCTGAACCTCATAGTTTTGAACCAACTGCAAAGCAAATTGTAGAATTATCTAAATCAGATGCAATTATTACAATGGAAGGAATGTTTGAAAATATTGAAGATAAAATTATTGATTCAAACAAAGAAATTAGAATTATTGATGCAGCTCACAATTTAGAATTAGTTGAAATTACTGAAGGTGAACACAACCACGAAGAACACGCTGATGAACACCATGAAAAAGAAGAGCACGGACATGAAGATGAACACGCAGATGAACATCATGAAGAAGAAGAGCACGGACACGAAGATGAAACTCACACAGCAGATGATGGACACGACCACGACCACGGAGACTTTGACCCTCACACTTGGTTATCAATCCACAACATGGAAAAAATGACTGAAGAAATTTCTGAACAATTAATTGAAATGTATCCAGAAAATAAAGAATTATATGAAATTAATAAAGTAAAATACTTAACAAAATTAACTGAACTAGAAAATAAATTTGAGCAAGAACTATCGACATGTGCTAAAGATGTGATTTTAGTTAACCATAAAGCATTTGGTTACTTAGCACACGAATATAACTTTGAACAAATTTCAGCAAGTGGATTCTCACCTGAATCAGAACCAAGTCCAAAAACAATTCAAAATGTAATTAATGAGGCAAAAGAACATAACCTAAAAGTAATTTTTAGTGAAGGACAAATGGACAAAAAAACAGCTGAAACTTTAGCAAGTGAAATCGATGGACAAGTATTAGAATTAAACCCAATTTTAACTGATGAAAAAGATTATTTTGAATTAATGGAAAAAAATCTAGAAAATCTAAAAACTGGTCTAGAGTGTAAATAAATTAATTTAAGTAATAATTAAATTAATAATTAAATTAAAACACATAGTGTTTTAAAATAAAACAAACTATCTTAAATATGACAATAGAAAATAAAAAAATAATCATAGATGTAAAAAATCTATCATTTTCTTATTCTAAAACAAATCCAATCTTTCACAACGCAAACTTTCAAATCCACTCCGGAGAACTAGTTGCAGTAATTGGACCAAACGGAGCAGGTAAATCAACACTTGTAAAAATTCTATCAAAACTAATTCCAAAACAAAATGGAAACATTAACATATTTGGAAAACTCTCATACATTCCACAAAAATTCAATCAAGATACTAATTTTCCTGCAAAAGTTTCAGAACTATTAGACTTAGAATGTTGCGGATGTAATCTAAGAAATCAAGTAAGTGAAAGTTTAAATATTAAAAATTTAGAAAATAAACAATTTAAAGATTTATCAGGAGGACAACAACAAAGAGTTCTAATATCTATAAGTCTCCTATCAAATCCAGAAATTTTAATTCTAGATGAACCAACAGTTGGAATAGACAGACAAACACAAGAAGAATTTTATAAATTATTAAAAACATTAAATAAAGAAAGAAACTTAACAATAATTTTTGTAACACATGACACAGGAATGGTATCCCATTATTTTGATAAAATTCTGGTAGTCCACAACAAACATATTTGTCTAGAAGATTCAAATAAAACAAATAAATACCAAAAAACATTTATGGAATCCCATCAAGAAAATCACCACCACAAAAAAACAAAAACTGAGGTAAAAGATAAAAAATGATGATACCAGAAATTTTAACTTATGAATTTATGCAAAGAGCATTACTAGGTGGATTATTAATTGGAGTTTCAACAGCGTTAATTGGTGTATTTTTAGTTTTAAAAAGATTATCACTATTAGGAGATTCATTCGCTCATGCAAGTTTTGGAGGAATTGCTCTAGGATTTGTATTAAACATTAATCCAATTTTAACAGCAATTGTATTTGTAACATTTGCAAGTTTAGGAATTGATAAACTAATTAACAAAGCAAAACTTTACGGAGAATCAGCAATCGCATTAATTTTATCTTTTGGAATGGCTTTTGCTATTGTATTAATTGGAGCAACAAACAAATTAGACGTAAATATTTTTTCATATTTATTTGGATCAATTCTAACAATTAGTGAAACAGATTTAATGATTAGTGGAGCAGTTTTATTTTTAATTTTAACATTTTACAAATTAAGTTATAAAAAATTAGTTTATTCAACTTTTAATAATGATGTTGCAAGAGTTAGATTTTCCCAAACAGACTTAATTAATAAAATCTTTATTGTCCTATCAGCTATTACAATCGTAATCGCAACACGAGCAGTAGGAATCTTATTAATCTCAGCATTAATAGTAATTCCAAGTCTAATTGCTTTAAACTTATCAAAATCATTTAAACAAACATTAGTTTACGCAAGTATCGCAAGTGTAATTGGTATTTATTTAGGAATATTCTTTGCCTACTTTTTCGACTTGCCAGCAGGTGGAACTATTGTTTTAAGTCTACTTGGTTTATTTTTAATTTCTCTTTTATTTAAGAGAAATTAAATTTTATTTCTCAAAGTGTGAAAAAACTACAACTTCTAACACCTCAAAAACACCTTTATAAATAAACACTAACTAAACTTAATATGGTAAAAAGATTATTTGATAAAATTATTAAAAGTAGAAATAAATACTCAAAAGACTTTAACAAAATGAGTATGGACTTACACGAAAAGTATGGTGGAAAATTAGAAATTAACGCAACAGTTCCACTAAATAACAAAGACCAATTAAGTTCTGCATACTCACCAGGAGTTGCTGAACCTTGTAGAATTATTCAAAAAGACGAATCAAAATTAAAAGATTTAACAATTAATGGTAAAACAATTGCTGTAATTACAGATGGAAGTGCAGTATTAGGATTAGGAAACATCGGACCAAAAGCATCACTGCCAGTAATGGAAGGTAAATCTGCTTTATTTAGAAAATTTGGAGGACTAAACTCATTCCCAATTGCTCTAGACACTCAAGATGTAGAAAAATTCATTGAAACAGTTAAAATGTTAGCTCCAAGTTTTGCAGGAATTAACTTAGAAGATATTTCAGCTCCAAGATGTTTTGAAATTGAAGAAAGACTAAAAAAAGAATTAGACATTCCAGTATTTCACGACGACCAACACGGAACAGCAATTGTAGCATTAGCTGGATTAATTAATGGTTTAAACATTGTTGGAAAAGAAGTAAAGAAAACTAAAATTGTAATCAATGGAAGTGGAGCAGCTGGAGTCTCAATTGCAAAATTATTCAAAAGATACGGATTTAAAAATACAATTATGTGTGATAGTAGAGGAATTATTTCAAGTAAAAGAAAAGATTTAAAGAAAAATAAAGCTAAATTAGACCTACTTAAATTCACAAACTCAAAAGATATCGAAGGAACTCTAAAAGAAGCAATTATTGGAGCTGACGTATTTGTAGGAGTATCTGTTGCAAACGCATTAACAAAAGAAAATGTTAAAACAATGAATAAAGATGCAATTATTTTCGGACTTGCAAACCCAATCCCTGAAATTATGCCAGAAGATGCAAAAGCTGCTGGAGCAAAAATTGTAGCAACAGGAAGAAGTGACTTTCCAAATCAAATTAATAATGTATTAGTATTCCCTGGAATTTTCAGAGGAGCATTAGACTCTGGTGCTAAAAAGATTACAGAAGATATGAAAATTGCAGCTGCTGTAGGATTAGCTAGTTTAGTTAAAAAACCAACTGTAAACAAAATTATTCCAAATCCATTTGAAAAAAATATCGCAGAAACTGTAGCAAAAGCAGTGGCTGACCATGTTAATAAAAAATAATTAATTATGTATTATTCATTATTAATTATTTTTATTAAAATCCCAAGAATTTAACTCTTTAACATTACTAAAAGAATGTTGACAATTTTCCATAATTTGCGAATTATTCTTCTTTAAATCAGCTATAACTTTCTTAAAATAATCTCTCTTAGAATCAGTCTCAATTAAAGGGCAAACATTCTTCACAGGCTCATAATTAACTAACTTTACATAATTTACAATTAAATCCTCATCAACATAAATTAAAGGTCTAATAACCTCTACCCTCCCATTCTCAGCTAAATACTTAGGCTTAAGTAAAGATATTTTACTAGAAAAAAACATATTCATCATTTGAGTCTCAATCGCATCATTTAAAGTATGACCTAAAGCAACCTTATTAAATCCATTTTTAATTGCATAATCATAAATAATTCCCCTACGCATTCTAGAACATAAAAAACAAGGTCTAAACTTTTTCTTTTCAAGTTCAGACTCCAAAATATCAGAAACTTGTGAATCATAAATCTCAAAATCAATAGATTCATCCTTTAAACCATGTTTTATTAAATTTAAAAAATTAGAATCAAACCCAGGGTTAACAGTAAAAGCCTTTAACTCAAAATTAACTAAATACTTTTTTTTAAGTTCCAATAAAGTCCTAATCAAAACAAAACTATCCTTTCCCCCAGAAAAACAAACTAAAATTTTATCTCCCTCCGAAATCATAGAAAAATCAAAAATAGCTTTACCAGTTGATCTACAAATTTTCTTAAATTCATCCATATTAACTAAAATACTCAAATAATTATAAATATTTACAACAATTAACTAAAAATTATATAGTAATAAATTTATAAACTCAAATAAAATATAATAATTTTATGACAAAAACTTCATTAGAAAATGAAATAGAACCGCCGCAGACTCAATCTGAAAATCAAACAATAATCAATAATTTAACTAAATTATATAATTCTACTCTGCAAGAAAATAACAATATATATAGTTCATTAATTACAACATCTGGACTAATTGAAATAATCTCAGCATCAAGCTTAAATCACTTTAACTACCAAACTCCAGCAATTCTAACTGGAATAATTGGAACAGCTTCACTAATATATGGACTAAACTCCCTAAATAATAAAAAATCAAAAATTTCTGAATACATAACAAAAAAACAATTAAAATATAATCCTAAAACTTTAGAAAGAGAATTTAATAACTATTAAATTTTTCTCAAAACTCTACCAAAAGTTTAATTCTTAAACATTTAAATTATAAATATAATTCAACTAAAATATAATATGAAATTAAATAAAACTTTCATAACAATTATATTAATTTTAATAATTAGTTTAATAATACTAACTATTCCAACAATAAATTACAAACTTAAAATGGAAAACTCACAAACAAATAAACAATCAACACAAAAAGAAAACTTAAACCCCTATTTAAATTCAAAATCAATCCCTCAAGAAAATATCGAAACAGCGACATTAGCAGGTGGATGTTTTTGGTGTATTGAAGCTAGCTTAGAACAGATAAATGGAATTATAAGTGTAGAATCTGGTTACACAGGAGGAGATATAAATAATCCAACATACGAGCAAGTATCAACTGGACAAACTGGACACTACGAAGCAGTAAAAGTTAAATACGACAAAACAATAATTAACTATAAAACAATTTTAGAAAAATTTTTTGAATTATTTGACCCAACAGATGATACGGGAAGTTTCTCAGATACTGGAAGTCAATATAAATCTGCTATATTTTACAAAAATGAAAATCAAAAACAAATCGCAGAACAATTAATTCAAAAATTAAACAAATCTAAATTATACAATAAACCAATAGTTACAAAATTAATTGAAAACCAAACATTTTATATTGCTGAAGATTACCACCAAGACTACTATAAAAAATCATCAACAAGATACAATCAATATAAAAAATACTCTGGAAGACCACAATACTTTGAAAAAATAAAACAAAAAAAAGAAGAAATAAATGAATAACAAATATAACATAAAAACTAATAAAAAAGAAATTACTATAACAATAATATTAATTTTAATATCATTATTATCTACAATTACAATACTAACTAATATAGAAATGGAAAATCAAAATAACACAATAATAAATAATAATAAATATTCAAAACCAAGTATTGAAGAATTAAAAAAAACACTAACTAAAGAACAATTTGAAATAACTCAAAATGAAAAAACAGAAAAAGCATTTGAAAATAAATACTGGGACAATAAACAAGAAGGAATTTATGTTGACATTGTAACAGGAGAACCTCTTTTTTCATCAATAGACAAATATGACTCAGGATCAGGTTGGCCAGCATTTACAAAACCAATAGATACAGTAGAAATTGAAAAAAATAAAGATTTCAAATTTGGAATAATAAGAACTGAAGTAAAAAGTTCAGCAGGTTCTCACCTAGGACATGTATTTGACGATGGACCAAAAGATAAAGGCGGTCAAAGATTTTGTATTAATTCTGGAGCTTTAAACTTTATACCTAAAGAAAAATTAAAAGAATTAGGTTATCAAGATTACTTATATTTATTTGAAAAATAAAAATAAATACTTATTTATTTATTTGTGAAAGCCGAGATCGGCTGGATTCAAATCCCCTGAAATAAATCCTAACCTTCCGCCCAAACTTTCAAATTTTTTTCTTAAAACCATAACCTTCTCAATTAAATCAATCGTATGTAACGGTAAATCTTTTTTATAAATTCCATTAGACCAATAATCCAAAACTAACTTTGAATCTCCAAAAATATATTTATCCCCCATTAAAATTGCAATATTTAAAGCAAAAAATAAACCAGATAATTCTCCAAAATTATTTGTAAAAGTTTTACCTAAATGATAAGTCTCAAACTTTGTAATTTTATCACCATCTAAAAACTCATCCAATAAACTCTTACCATTCTCATTAGTAACCTTTACCTCAACACCATCACCACGCCCAGTCCCAGCATCAAAATAAATTCCCTTCTCAAGTTCAAAATTAACTCCCAAAATATTTTTAGCAACAACCTTAGGTTCATAAATTGCTCCAGAATCAATCCATAAATGTGCCTCAGTTTGAGTCTTAAATTTTTTATACTTAGCAGAAGTCCCCTTAACTTTCTTAGAACATTCATCCCAATTGTTAAAAATTCCTGACTCATCTCCGAGCACATAAGCGTAATAAAATTTTTTTTTTGCTGCCAATTTTAATCTAAATAAAAAATAATAAATAAACAAATTATTATATCTAAAGATAGTTTTTCAAAAATAGATTAAAAAAATTAGTTTTTACTTAAAGTAAAAAAAGGAAGTTTCCATAAAATAAAGTAAATAAAAAAATAAATATAAAAAATAAAAAGAATGAATTAAAATTAACTCATTACTGGAACTAATTTTACAATAACAATATCATAACCACCACGCCTTGTAAAAGGAGTTCCCCCAATTGTAACATCAGCATTAATCAACCCACCAAGATAAATTGAACCCTCTGAATCAATTTTCACATTCATACCAAAATCATAATGATTTGAATCCCAAACTTCTTCAGACCATAAAGGAGAACCAGTAGCATTTAACTTAGCAACATAAGCGGCATAATTATTAGCACCAAAACTTTCCCCAGTTAAATTAAAAGGACTTGAACTTGAAGTAAAACTTACAAAAATATTATTCTTTGGATCAACCGCAATTGAATTTACAGTATCATCACCATTCATAGAATAACTCCTAGACCAAACTACATCTCCATCACTTGAATCAAACTTTAAAATAACCATATCATCTGTTCCAGTATGACTAGTCCCATCAATATTTAAAGTTCCAGAAAAATATCCTGCAATTAATAAATTTTCATCTGAATCTAAGACAATTGACCTATCAGTATTTTCAATCCTATAATTATATGTTGAATACCATAATAAATTTCCACTTGGACTAACCTTAAAAACCATTGTAGAATCAGTCCCAGGATTAGGATTATTAACAACAGTCCCATTCCAAAAAGTTACAGAATTAGCACCATATCTCCCCTCAATATAAATATTCCCTGAACTATCTCCAACAATCCCATGAATATAAAAATTATCATTACTAGCAGTTATAGCTTTAGCCCACTGAGCAACCCCACCAGAATTAAACTTAACAATAATCGGTGAAGGATTAGCATTAGTTGCCGCAGTAACTCCATTCCCAAAATCAACACCTGCTCCCTTACCAATTACACCTGAATAAATATTCCCCGGACTATCTGAATAAATTGCCTTAGACTGTTCTAAATTAACAGAAGTTGAAACATACTTACTAGCAGTTCCAAGATTTCCATTATCAAAATTTAAATAATATGCTTTTTGATTTCCTGTTGAAGTTGAAAAAGTAAAATCATTAGATGCTAAAGAAATTGAACCATACTCGGCATTTCCTGATAAATAATAACTATCATCAGAATTTACAAAAATACTACTAATTAAATCATCTCCAGTCCCTCCATAAATCTTTTTTTTAATTAAATTTCCATTTTTATCAACCTTATTAAAAAAAGCATCTTTATTCCCAAAAGCAGAATCTATACTTCCATCTGAAAACCTAAAATTAGCAGTTGAACTCATCCAACCACCAAATAAAATATTATCATTAGAATCTAACTCCATAGCCAATAAAAAATCATTCCCTGTTCCACCTAAATGTTTAGCCCAATCAATTGTATAATCCACAGCATCAAAAACATCAGGCACATACTTTGAAGTAATATTCCAAGTTGTAGTATAATCTCCCAAGGTTAAAGAAATAATATTAGAACCTAAACTAATATTTGAACTATTTGCCCTTAATACTAAATTATCTCCAACACTAATAACAGAACTTGTTAAATAAGAATCTCCATTAATACTAAATTGAGGATTACCATCTCCTGAAATACTAATAGCTGTCCCTGGATCAAACCCAACTGGTAAAACAAAATTTGAATAAGTTAAATTATTTAAATCTAAATTACTTAAATCAATAAAATTAAAAACATCAGGACTAGAATCTAAACTAACAACTCCAGGATTATTATTTTTTTGAACATAATCATAACTTTCAATAATTTTATCTCCAGTTTCAACAACAATATTCACAGCACCAGAAATATTTTCAATACAAGAAGAAATATTAATATAATCAATACCTGAAACTGTCCCATTAAAATTACAATCAACACCATTTATATTAATAGAATTAATCGAAGAATTAAATTTAGAATTTAAATATAATTTATCTCCTATTATATCTTCCACCTTAACTGAATTTGATGAATCAGTATCAGATTCAACACCAACAAAAACAGAAGAACTAAAAGCTGTAAACCACCCTTGAAATCCAACTACGGACATAACTGCAACAACTAATAATAAAGCAGTAGCTACAACTGGACTTATTCCTTTTTTCGCTTTTCGAAAAATAGAACCAAACAAAACTTTTTTAGAAACTCCATATTTTTTAAAATTTAGATTAAACATAGAGTAAATTTTAAAATAACTCGATATAAATATGTATATTAACTCTTAGTAAAAAATTAGATATCAAATAACAAAAAAAAATAAAAAATAAAGATAAAAATAATCTTAACAACTCAATTCATTTTCAATTGCGCAAGCTGTTGTTGTTTTATTCCCAAAATTAAAAACATTCACATTAAAAACTCCCGGTTCACTCCCTGAAGAAATATAATCTAAAACTTCCGTATCAGCCCACTCACTTGGATAATTCCAACCATTCCAATCATAACGCCACTCATTCCAACCAATACCTAACTCCTTAACATAAATCCCATTATCTGACAATAACTTTCCAACATTTCTCCCAGTCATACAACTAGAACTATAACAATAAACTACTGTTTCCTTCCCATTATTTTCTAATGCTCTAAAAGCACTAACAATTCTTTCCTCATCTGTAACATTTGTATAATTTAAAGATAACTTCTCATTAATAGATAACGCAACAGGAATATTAATTGCAGAAATAATATGCTCTTCCTCATACTCACTAATTAACCTCAAATCAACCAAATTATACTTATAACTATCTCCTTTCATAATATCCTTTCTCACATGATGAGGAGAAACTAAAGTTGCCGTCTCAACAGCATAATAATCCCTAATTAAATCTTCCTGACTCTTTTCTAAATCATTAATATAATAATTTAACATAACCTGACTAGACAAAATCCCAAAAAAAGCTCCAAAAATTGAAGCCCATAAAAAAACTTTAAACGTTGTTTTTGTTTTCATAATAAACTACTGAAATTTAAACATTATAAATCTAATTAAAAAAATTACTATTTTACAATAATTGAAACTTCACTTAAACCATTTTTCCCACCAGTTAAAATATTATATTTTTCACCCTTATCTAAATTACAAGAAGACAAATCTATTTTATTTAAATCATCATTACTTAAACCCAAATCAACAGCTAAAAACTTAATCTCATCACTAGTTAAAACTTTATCATAAATTCTAACTTCTGAAATAATCCCTTCAAAAAAATTAGTCCCATATCTTCCAAAATTAAAAGAAGTTACTCCAAAAGTATTCATCTGAGGATAAGAAAAATTCCTATCATACTTCCCATAAAAATAAGACTTTGTCTCCATCGAAGTTAAATTAGCAGTTACAAAATAATTAGTAAACTCATTAACATCTGAAGTTTTATTTGATAAAAATAAAGGAGTTCCATCCCCCCAATAAAAATTCATTCTTCCAGTTTGCCAATTATGAAAATTCCCAGCCCTAATTAAAAATAAAGAATTTCCTCCAGCCTCATTTGAAAATAAAGGAACATTCAAATCTGTATACCTTTTAAAAATTATATTCACAGAAACATCATTAAAATTTCCCCAAGATTTATTTCCTAAATCAACAAAATCATCAACACCATCAAATTCCAATCCATCAGAATTAAAATCAATAAATTTTGCTTTTCTAAAATTATATAAATCTAAAATTTCACTTGAACTCAAAACCTTTGAATAAATTCCAACCTCATCAATTAATCCATCAAATGCTCTGTGTTCCATATGCTCCTCAGAAGCACCAATAATTAAATTTCCAGATGAATTATACAAATCATCTGAAAAATTTATAGATGAAGCTAATTCTCCGTTTAAATACATATTAGTTTTATTATTACCAAAAACAATAGTTCCATAATTCCAAGAATTAAGTGTGATATTTTTTTCTAAATTAAAAACATGATAATCACTAGTTGAATTTGAAACAGTAATTTGTATACTATTTTTAGGTTCATGAACATTTACAATAAATTGAGTTTGACCAACATTAGTATTTCTATAATTTAAAATTCTACTATAATTATTCTCTCCAAAAGAATTAGGGTTAAACCAAAAAGATAAAGAAAAATCTTTCACTAAATCAAATGAAGCTGAATTATTAATTTCAATAAAATCATCAACTCCATCAAAACTATAACATCCATTACTTATGCACCTAGTATCAACCCAGCTAGCACCATTAACAATCCCATCATTTTCATAAGCTGTTAAATCATTAGCATCATTATTATCAAAATTTAAAATCATTCTAGAATTCCCAAATAATTTTCCATCATGACCATTTCCTGAAAAATCTTTAATAATTCCATCATCAGTATTATCAAATTTCCAATGACCAACTAAATTACTAATCGAATCATTACTAACTGAACTTGAAAAACTACAAACCTCATTCCCTAAACCATCTGTAACTTTTAATAAATCTATTTTAGAATTACCTGATGATTTTAAATATAAATTATCATTAAAAATGCCTTCAACACTAGCTACTCCTGAACTTGAAGTTTGCCCCTCAACATCAACTAAAACAGAACTAGAAAAAGCCGTAAACCAACCTTGAAAACCAACCACAGAAATAACAGCTACAACTAATAATAAAGCTGTTGCAACAACTGGACTTACAGCATTATTATTTTCAAAAAATCTTAACATAAAATTAAAACATCTAAATTATTTATAAAAATTATTCACTCAAAAAAAAATTAATTTAACTAAATTTAACTAACACACGAACTATTAGTTTGAGTAAAAGTTACACCTGGCGTCCAAGCAGGATCTTTAGGAACACAATAATTAAAATCATTATTTGAAACATCTATAATACTAAGACTTGTCCAATTACTAGAACCTGTAAACTCATCTAAATTATTATTATTTACATAAAAAGAAGTTAAATTACCATTTAAATTTTCCAAACCATATAAATTTTCTAATTGCATATAATCTAAAAATAATTGTTCAATAGAACCCCAATCAGGATAAATTGTAAAATTATCTAAATTATAATTATATTTCATATAAAGATAAGTTAAAGTTGTCCAATTAGGATCTAACACAATATTTTCAACATAATTATAATTTTTCTGTATATTTAAAGTATGAATATTTGACAAAGTATTAGTAAAATTAACAAACTTAATTCTATTAACATCAAGATCCAAATGCACAACTGAATTAATATTATTAAAATTGACATCAAAACCAGTTAACTTATTATCCCCAATATTTAATCTAGATAATTTAGGTAAAGAATGTTGAAATGAAATTTCTTCAATATCATTATCCTCTAAAAGTAAATTAGATAAATTAACCAAACCTTCAAAACCCTCAATAGATTTAAAATTATTTCCCCAAGTAGATATTTGTTCAACATTTTCAGGATTTTCAAAACTAATCTTTACTGTTTTTCTTCTTAAATCCTCAGTCAAATTAAAATCAAAATTATCATGAACATCATAAAAGTGTGAAGCCGTTTTACCAGTTTCTAAAACCTCAACAGTAACATTAGTATTTAAACCAGTAAAAGGTTTAATTCCAAAAACAAAACTATCAACATAATTAGACCCTGTATCAAAATAAATTAAAGTATCCTCAACATAATTTGGCAAATTACAAGAATCATCATCTTGAAAAATAGTTAAATCAACAGGAAAAGTGAAATTATATTTAAAACAAGGTAAATTCGTATCCAACAAATCTAAACTTTGTAAATTTGTCCAATTATTTGAAATATCTAAACTATTTAAATTTTGATTTCCTGATATAGATAATACAGTTAAATTAACCCAATCCTCATTCAAATCAACACTATCTAAATTATTATACTCCAAATATAAATTAGTTAAATTATTCCATAAATTTAAACTAGAAAAAGAATTTAAATTATTACTACCTAAATTTAATTGATTTAATTTAGTCCAATAATTTGAACCCGTAAAAGAATTTAAATTATTATTAGCTAAATGCAATTGAGTTAATTCTGTCCAAGAATCATATCCAGTAAAAGAATTAATATTATTATAATTTAATCCCAAATACCTTAAACTAGTCCAATTAGAATAAATATTAAAATTTAAAAGACCCTTACCATTTAAATTTAAAGTCTCCAAACCAGTAAATTCATCATTTAATTGAAAATCAATAACTTTAGTCGCAGGTAAAAATCTAATCGCAGAAATCTTTGAATAATCAACATTTACAATTTCAACAACTTTCCCCCTAATATCACTAGAAAATAAACTATTAAAATTATACATAACACCACCCCCTAAATCATAACTAAATTGACTTAAAGTAATAGTAACATTCTCTCCAGTCTCTTTAACTCTAAAAGTAATATTAGTATTTGCATCAACTGCTCCAAATAAAGCCCGAGGGATAGAAACTTCATTAAAAATTATATACGGATATTCTGATTTAGCAAAATATAATCCGCTCAAATCAACCATTTGAGTTTTCTCAATAATTTTACTATCTATTACAACCAAAATATCAGCAACACCAGAATCTACATTAGCTAAACAATATGACAAATCAATTTTATTAATCGAATTACTTGTCAAATTTTCAGAAATATTACAATCAACCTCATTAACACTAACTGAATTGATTTTACCTCCAACATTTCCATTAGATCTAATATATAATGTATTTCCATAAATACCATCAACATCAGCTCCCCCTCCAAATGAAGAAGAAGATTGTGTTTCCACACCAACTAACAAAAAACCAGTAAAATTAGTAAACCAACCTTGAAAACCAACTACAGAAATAACAGACACAACTAATAATAAAGCCATTGCAACAACAGGAGTTATTCCATTCTTTGAAAAAAACACAAATTTAGAACGAACTCTACATAAAGATTTTATCACATATTTATTTTTAAATAAATTGAACATATCCACTAAACAAATGTATAGTTTATAAAATTAATTGACTCAAAATAAGAAATAATAAAAAAAATATAGTTAAAATAATTAAATCAAAGAATTTTTACGCCTTAAATTTAATCCTTCTACAAGTAAAGTATCACAAACACCCTTTAATTGAGAATTTGTAACTGTATATATAATAGACTTATCCCCTCTGTCAAATATATTATTAAACTTATCAACAGCACCATTTAAATTATTATCATCAGACATCATCTTCCTAAATAATAAAACATCCATAAAACTAGGTTTTTTAACAACATTTAACTTAAACTCACAACTCTCATCAGAATACAAAAATCTTCCTCCACCCCCATAAACTTTAACTCCTCTCTCAACATCATACGGGGAAAGATTTTTATCACTCGTAACTAAAAAAGATCTATCATTTTTACAAATATTTGACTTTTTAACAGGCTCATTTGTAAAACTATAAACATAAGCAACTCTATCTCTCATCCAAACATTCCCCCACAAATCCATTTCATTAAAATCAAAACCAGAATTAATTAAATCTTCAAACTCATCTAACGCACTCTCCAAAACAAAATGTGGTTTAACTCCAATAATATTTAAATCAAACAAAGACTTAGAAAATGGATCAATAACTGACAAATCCGTTCCAATAATAGATTTAGAAACCTCGCACATAGTTCTATCACAAGACACAATTAAAGTTTCAAGATTAGAATTTTTTTGAGCATAACTTTTAGCACACTCAACAATCTGTAAATCCTCATAACTTAAAGCAGTATCCGGATTTTTAATATACCTCTCCTGTAAACACCGACTATGTGCCTCATTTACCTCAAAAGAAATTTCACTATCACTTAAAATATTAGTTTTTTTAATTAAAGAATTAATAATATCAGCCTGTTTTAAAGTAACTTTAACTTTTGCATCTCCATTTTCATTATGTCTTAAAATAGAAGATAATTCATTATAAATACTCTCAGAAGTAAAAATATTATCTGTTTTTTCTAAATCTAAAGTCCAAAACTCATTTCTACCAAATGCCAAATAAGCACAAGTATCTACAAAATAAGATTTATTCATAATATATTTTCAAAAAATATAGTTTATAAAATTTACTAAATCCTAACTACTTTAAAATATTAGAACGTTTATGATATAAATTTTCATAAAAACTTTTCCCAGCAACATTTTTTAACTGATCCCCAGTAATAGTATAAGCAATAGAATCCATTCCCTTTCTAAACTCCTTAACAATCCCCATAACAGTTTGATTATACAACTGTAAATTCATTTTCCCCTTACTCAATCTTGACCTAACTAACTCAACTTGTTTTTTAGTTGGTTCCTTTTTTAAAATATTTAACTCTAAATTAAAACCATCAACAATTGGAAAAACTCCCCCACTTTTATACATCCTAACCATTCTCTCAGAATTATCAGCAGTGATTTGAGATGTATTTACTAAATAAGATTTATTAAACCTATCTCTCTCTGACTCATTTGGAGAAAAACTATGAATATAACCAATATTATCTTTTAAAAATACATTTCCAAAAATATAATCTTCCTCATTTTCAATTAAACTACTTAAATCAGACACAGCCTCCTCTAAAACAAAATGCGGTTTAATTCCCTTCGTCCCATTAAATAAAGCTTTAGAAAACGGTTCAATAACTTTTAAATTAGATCCTATAATTAAAGGCACAGAACTTGCCATTGTAACATCTCCAGTAAAAAGCAAAACATCTAAATCACTATTTAACTTAGAAAAATTATTAGCAACCTCAACTAACTCGATATCTCTTTCCCCCATAATAGTATTAGGATTTTTAATTTGTCTTTGAACAATACTTCTCTTATGAGCATCATAAACTTCATCAGAAATTTCTCTATTAGAAACAACATTTGTAGAACTAATTAAATCATCTAACCTTTTTCTTTCAAAATTTCCTAATTTAACTTTTCCAGAATTTGGATTTGTAAGTGCATTCACCTCATCAATAATAGTTTTAGGAGTATATAAATCTCCACCAGCTAATGTAATTGTCCAAAATTCATTTTTAGCATACGCAACATAAGCACTACTATCTACAAAATAAGCCTTTTTCATAGAAAAAAAAATGAATTTCATCTTATAAATGTAACTGATAGTAACAACATAACTGAATTTAAAAAGAAGAAAATCTCAAAAAATAAAAATCTCAAAAAGTAAAAAAAGTAAAAAAAGTAAAAAAAGTAAAAAAAGTAAAAAAA
>AYRE01000034.1_pt1 | contig 21181 bp, 20 predicted proteins | sample 183791 | NCBI WGS metagenome assembly AYRE01 (sample SAMN02391470, study PRJNA226580) | bioreactor metagenome | isolation source: day 6 sample from continuous culture bioreactor with low C:N ratio... | place: Germany: Bremen | reverse complement strand
TCCATAGAAGGTGCACTCATCTGTGGTGCTGGTGCTGGCGGCATCGCAGGTGCTGGAGGCATTGCTGGAGCTGCTGGCGCTTGTTCTTTTTTACTAAATAAACCCATAAGTTTTTTCAAAGACTTAGCAATTTAAAAATTTACATCTCCTAGGAAGTGAAGATTGATAGTAGTTTTAAAAAATAGTGAATTAGTGAAAATATTAATTGATAATAAAAAATAAATTTTGAAAGTTAAAAAAATAAAAAAGTTTGAAAATAAAATTAATAATCTATTCCTTTACGATAACCTTTATTTTTTTTCAAATAATCTTTTGTTGATTTAATTGATAAAATTAATGAACTAATTTTTTTAATTTTTAAAGGAGATTTAATTCCAGTAATTATTAATTCATGTTTTACTTTTTCTAATACTTGTAAAACTTCATCTTGGTCTAATAACTCTGAATTAATTACAGAATTTAATTCATCTGCAACAACTGGAGTTTGCTTTAGTAAAGAAGTTTTTAATAACATTAATCCTTCTTTTGCTTCTTTAATATCATCAGAAGTATTTTCTTTTCTATAGGTTGCCCCATTAAATCTTTTTTTACCTGTTGATACAAAATCAAAAGTCCCATATAGTTCATTTTCTTTTGCCCAACATTTTAAAGCTTTAAAGAAATGTTGCTCACCATAAAGACCTTGTTCTTTGTCAAAGTATATTAATTTAACATCTTTTTTTTGAATATAACTTCTAATTAAATATCCATAACTAAATAGAGATTTACCTCTCCCCATACCAGTAATATTTAATATTGATTTTATATTTGATAATCCTTTAGTATTTTTTTTAAAAGAAAGTTCACAGTTTAAATCAAAATAAGATTTAATTTCTTTGTAATCTTTTTCATTATTAAAAATTGTAATAATTTCAGTATTTGAAGATTTTGAATTTAAAATATTTATCATTTTAAATTTAGTTATATGTTCAAAATTAGAATTGTCAAAAATAATTAAATCATATTCATGTTTTAGTAATTGTTTCCAAAACATATCTAATGTTAAGTTTGCAAATTCAACTTGAGGAATTAAAGTTCTACTTACAATTTGGTTTTTTTTGAAAGTATAAATATCCATATTTAATTTTGGAAAATTTTTTGTGAAAGAATAAGATAAAGATAAATTTTCTAAAAAGTTTGAAAATTTAGATGATTTATTTTCACAATCAACATATGCTATTTTTAATCCGTGCCCTAAAGCCCTTAATATATAACCTGTTGAGATATTAGAATAATCTTCAATTTGAGTGTCAAGATAGATGTGGTTTAAACCTATAGTTCTTGTATTGGTCATAACTAACTACTAAAATTTTTCTTTTTAAATTTATGTTGTTTTACAAGTTGGAAATTTGTAGTTGAATAGAATTACTATAAAATTTATATAAAATTATTTATGATTTTAAATATTTAATATATGTATAATGGAAATTAAAGAAGAAACTGAGCATATGAAAGAAGATGCTAAAAAGTTATTCAAGGATAAGGAGGATAGAAAAGAGTTTTGTGATTGGTGTGATAAAAAAATTAAAGATTGTGAACATTTAGGAAAACATCCTAAAAAAAAACCAAGTAAAAGTGGAGAGGAAGAGGAAGAATTTTAAATTCTTATTTTTTAATTTTAAAAATAAATAATAATTATAATGAAATAATTTTAAATAAAAACTAAAGTTTTCTTAACTTTTGGAATCAGATATTCCTAAACCTTCAAAGCTAAAGCTTTCGAAGAAACATTAAAAATGCAGTAAAATCTTGTTCACTTCTAAATTCTGGTCTAGATACTCTTTCCCAAACTCTCCAATGTCTTGTTTGAACTTCTGTGATTTCTTCAACATATAAATTTTGTTTTTCTGCAATTAATTTAGTTACTTCAATCATTTGTGAAACGTTTGGTAAATAACAAATTACATATCTTCCCGATTTTACAGCATCAATATTTTTTTCTAATACCATATTTGGTTCAGGCATATCTAAAAATAATAAGTCCAAACTATTTTTATCCATTGACTCAATGTTTTCTGCTAAATCGCCATGAGTTAATGTTACATTATCTAAACCAAATTTATCAATGTTTGATTGAATAATTTTACAATGATCTTCTCTAATTTCATAAGTATGAACTTTATCACAAATTCTTCCAAAAAAAGTAGTAGCTCCACCTGAACCCCCACCAGCTTCAACAATTGAAGAAGTTTTATCAATTCCAGATCTTGCCATAATATAACCTAAATCTTTTTCTGTAATAATTTGAGGTCCTCTTTTAATTTTTTGAAATTGGTCGTGTTTATTTGATTCAAAAATTAAAAATTCCCTATCTTTACTATTTTTAACTAGGTTTTCACCAGAATGTAATTGCTCTTCTGTTAAAAATCCTTCTTTACAATGATATTCTCCAACACCATTATAATAATAATAATTTCCTGTTTTCTTACTAATTAAAACTTTCATATTTGTCATTTTATAATACCTAGTATAATATTGTATTAATTTATTTATAAGAGTTATTTATTCTACTTAGTCATTCTAGACATTTATTCTAATTATTTATTAAATTATAAAATTATTAAAACACACATACGAATTTGAAAATTAAATTTATGTATAAAAAATAATACTGATTTAAGAATTATTAATAAATTAAAAGAAAAAAATGGATAAAAAAAAGAGTTTAAATACAAATAAAATGGAATTATTTACGAAATTAAAGCTTTTTTGAACTTAATTTGAATAAATTTTATAGTAGTTTTTACTCAACAGTAGATAAAAAGTAGAAAGGTTTATAAATAAAAAAACACTGGATATATTACAAGACTTGAAATCATCTTTAAGGTGATTTAAGTTCTCAATAATAAAAAAATGAAAGTAAACAAAGTATTAACTTGGATGATTATGTCTATGGCTATTTTAATGACTTCAGTATTTGCTGCAAGTTCAATTAATATCGTAGATTTTGAAGTTCAAACAGATAACGGAGATTACGTATTATTAGTTTCCTTACAAAACACAAATACATCAGTTGGTGTATATGATGAAGTTTCCTTTAAGGTTGAAGGAGAAGGAGCTGTATATAGTACAGGTATTGTTAAATTAGATTCCACTGATGTAAAAGTTATGACATTTAATTTAAGAGATTCAGTAGATTCATTTGAATCATTAAAGAAAGGAGAATCATATAGAATTACAGTTTCAACTGAAGCAGATTCTGAGACAGAAACTTTCTTATTTGGAAATGAAAAAGATACTGAAGGTTTAGATTTAATTTTAGAAGAAGTATCAGTTAACTCAATTAACGCTAGAGATATTGACACAATTCAAGTAATGAATGGTGAAGCTTTAGAGTTTGATTTAAGATTAACAGCTTTAACTGATGTTTCAGATGCTAGAATTATGGTTATTATCGACGGTTATGAACATGAGAACTTATTAGCTACAACTGACATTTTTGATGTTAAGGAAGGAAAGACTTACATTAAGACTTTATCTTTAAACTTACCATCAGATATGGATAATGAAGAAGATTATGTTGTAAGAATTATTGGTTCACAAGGTTTATCAGGAATTACTTACAAAGAATTAGAATTATTTGTTGATACAGATAGAAACAGAGTAGATGTTTTAGATTTAGTTATGACTCCATCAAATGGTGTTGAAGCTGGACAAAACTTAATTGCTAATGTAAGATTAAAGAATATGGGACAAAAAGTTCAAGATTCAGTTAAAGTTACAATCGCAGTTCCTGCTTTAGGTATGTCTGAATCATCATATGTTTCAAACTTAAATAAAAGATCAACTATGACTTCAGATGATATGTTATTATTTGTTCCTGAGACAGCTGTTGCTGGATCATACGAAGCAGTAGTTACTTTATCATACAATGATGGTTACTCAACTTCATCAGAAGCTTACACATTTAATGTTTTAGCTGCTAGAGAAGTAGCTGAAGATAACTTATTAGTTTCATTTAAAAATAATGTAGAATTATCAGAAGGATCAACTATTGAAGTTGTTGTTGCTAACCCTAACGGGAAATCAGCTCCAATCTCATTAGTTCCTGTTGAAAATGCATGGTCAACTGTTGAAGTATCACCTACTTTAGCTATGGTTCAAGGAGGAGCTTCAACTACTTTTGTAGTTACTGTTTCACCTAAGGCTGGAGCTCAAGGAGAAAAAGATATTGCTTTAGTTGTTAAAGAAGGATCAAACACAGTTAATGAATTTGCAATCAACGGTTTTGTTGTTAAGTCAGATTCAGATATTGAATGGTTAAATGTTGCTTTAGTTGTTTTATTAATTATTGCGATTGTTGTTTTATTATCATTAGTAGTTTCAATTGCTAAGAGAAGAAACGATAGAGAAGATGATGAATTATCATCAAATGAAGAATATTATTAAATATTCTTTTTTTTAGAGTAATTTTTAGTTTAGAGTTAGAGTTTATTTATTTCTTAGTATTTCAAATTTATTTTGTATAGATTTTCTAGTTATTTATTTTATATAACAAAGATTTAAGAAAGTTATAATCTAAAGTTAGTTTATGTTAGGTTTTTTTAAAAGAAAAAATTATCAGATTATGTATGAATCTCATTGGAATAGTTTTAAAATTTCAAATGTTGAGAATTATACTAATTTTAAAGATATTTTAGAAAAACAAATTAATTTATTTTGGAGAAATAATGTATTTATTCATAAGATAAATCATATTGAGTTTGCTATTTTATCAAGCCATGAAGATTTTAAAATGTTTGTTAATACAAATAATATTTCTAATGAGAAGTGTCTTGTAACAATTAATGTTAATAAATTAATTAGTGATAATTCAAAGGATGAAATATTAGATAAAGAGAAATTAGAGAAAAATTTATTTGAATGTTTAACTCATGAATTTGTTCATATTAGGCATTGGATTTTTCATCAGGGTTTTAAGAAATCTTATAATTTATTAATTACACGAGCGGCTAGAAGGAATAGTTATTTTTTAAAGTCAAATAGAGGTATAAAGGAACTTTTAGCTTTAATTCAAAATGATTTATTAGTTGAAGGTCTTGCTACATTTTATGAAAAAGAGAGAGAGTATAGTATTTGTGAATTTGAGAGAGATTATGAGAGTTATTTACATAAGATATTTAGTTTGAATAAAATTTTAACAGATATTTTAAATACACAAATTAAAGCATTTAAGAAAAATCCAGATTTATTTATTAAATGTTCAATTGATGAGATTGGGTCTCAGAGAATTTGTTATGATATTGGGTATTTAATGATTTATTCTATTTTATTAGCTTTTGATAAATTATCTATTGAAGATTTATTGGATTTGTCCGAGATTAAATTTTATAAATTGTATGAAGAATCTGTAAGTATTATTAATAAAAATTATCATAAAGAGTTTAAAATTTTAGTTAGTTATAATTCTAAAAAAGGAATTTATGATTATAGTAAATATTTAAATTTAATTTATAAATCTGAACAAATTAAAAATAAAAATATAGGTTATTAAATTTTATTTTTAAAAATATTTATATATAATTATGAATATGTTTTATTTATGAAAAAATTAGAATTAAAGTTATTAGTTATTGTTTTAGTAATATTTTTGTTATTATTTGTATTTATTCCAAAAGATAAGGAAAAAACAATTTTTAATGAGTCAGTTAATGTTTCAAATGATTCTAATGAGTTAGATTATTTACCTGAGTATAATCAAGAAAGTTCTGTTATTGTTAAACATATAATTTCTGGAAATTCTTCTAATGAAATTGAAAATTTATCAAATAAAGATAAGTTTATTTTAGATAAGGAAATTGAAGAAAAAAATAAAGCATTTAATGAATTTGATGTTCAAATTGAATAAAAAATAATTCTATAAAATTTTATAGAATGTTGTTTTTAAAAGTTATTTAGTTTTTTATAGTATGCATTATTATTTAGCGTTAACTTCAAAGTGTAATTTACTTTGTAAGTATTGTTATGGTAAAACAACTGAGGATTTTCTAACTGATGAGGAGCGTTCTAAGTATAATTTAGCTCTCCCTGGTGAAGTTAATTTTTCAGTTGATGAATTGTTAAAATTTTCAAAGGATGATCCTAATTTTTCTTTAACTTTTTATGGTGGTGAGCCACTTATGAAAATTCCAATGGTTAAGGAAATTATGGATAAAGTTCCAGCAAAAGATTTTATGTTACAAACTAATGGGACATTTTTAGATAAGTTAGGTTCTGAGTATGTTAATAGATTAAATACAATTTTAGTTTCAGTTGATGGAACTCCAGCTCATACAAATTTTAATCGTGGAGTTCACATATTTGAGAAGATTATTAAAAATTTGGATAAGATTAAGTCTGAGAGATATAAAGGTGAAATTATCGCCCGTATGACTGTTGATGAGTCTGGTGATGTGTATGAGAATGTAAAATATTTATATGAAAATGAAGAATGTCCTTTTTCTTCAATTCATTGGCAAATGGATGCTCAATTTTGGAAAGCAGATTATTTTGAGAGAGATTTTAAAGATTGGGCTGATACTAAATATAATCCAAGTATTTCTAAGTTAGTTGATTGGTGGGTTGATAAAATGAAAGAAACTGGGACTGTTCCTATGATTTATCCTTTTGTTGGAGTTTTTGAGTCAATTTTGACTGGTGAAAAGTCTCCTATGAAGTGTGGAGCTGGCCATAGTTTGTTAGGTATTCAAACTGATGGGAAAGTTGCTAGTTGTCCAATTACAGCAGGATATAAACCTTTTGAGATGGGAGATATTAGAACTTCTAGTTTAAAGGATGTTGAAAATTCAGAGCAATTACCTGATAATACTTGTAATAGTTGTGAAATTAAAGATATTTGCGGTGGAAGGTGTTTATATGCTAATAAGACTAAACTTTGGGGTGAAAAAGGATTTGGTGAAGTTTGTGATACTGTGTTTTTTTTAGTTGATTGTTTAAAAGCTAAAAAAAATGAAATTTTAGAGTTAATTGAGCAGGGAGTTATAAAGCGAGAAGAGTTTGATTATAATAAGTATAATGGTTGTGAGATTATTCCTTAAATCTTAAAATATTAAAAATGGTAGAATGTTCAACAAAAAATAAATTAAGAAATATTGTAGATACTCCTTTTTATTCTAAGTTATTAGGTGCTTTGCCTACTGGGTGTAGAATGTGTGTTAAGGGAGAAAAGATGGTTTTGTATGCAACTGGAGTTTGTCCTAGAAGTTGTTGGTATTGTCCTTTAGGAGAAAATAGAAAAGATCAAGATGTTATTTTTTCAAATGAAGCAACTGTTAAAAGTTTTGAGGATATTGTGGAGGAATGTGAGATGTCTCAAGCGAAAGGTTGTGGGATTACTGGGGGAGATCCTCTTGCACGTTTGGATAGGACTGTTGAGTATATTGTAAAGTTAAAAGAAAAGTTTGGTTCTAAATTCCACATTCATTTATATACAACTTTTGTTTTATGTTCTGCTGAAAATATGAAAAGATTGTATGATGCTGGTTTAGATGAGATTAGATTTCATCCAGATTTTGATAAGTTAGAAGATATGATGAGAATTGATAATGCTTTAAAGTATGACTGGGAAGTTGGTATTGAAATTCCTTGTATTCCAAGATATGAAAAACAAATTTTTGAAATGATTGATTATATGGAAGGGAAAAATGTTTCTTTTTTGAATGTTAATGAGTTTGAGGTTGCTGGAACTAATATGGATAAAATGGAGGAAGAAGGTTATGAAGCTAAAGATATTGATTCTCATGGTGTTGAGGGAAGTGATGAGTTAGGTGATAAAATATTAGAATATTGCCAAGATAAAAAGATTAATGTTCATTATTGTTCTTCAACTTTAAAGGATAGAGTTCAAATGACTAATAGATATAAGTTAAGAGCTGAAAAGGTTAAAACTAAGTTTGATGAAGTGACTGAGGATGGACAGTTGTATCGTGGTTGTATTTATTTGAAAGGATTTGCTTTGCGTGATATGTTGAGTGATGAGTATAAGTCAACTCCAAGAGAAGAAATAATTAAAAAATTAAATGAGAAAAAAGAGTTTTTAGAAGAGGAAGGTCTTGAGTTAATTGTTGATGAGAAAAAGTTAAGATTAATTACTTATCCTGAGCATGTTGAACAGTTTGCGGAAGTTTTAAATGAGTTAGATTTAGTGCCTGCGTTAGTTGAGGAAGATCCAACTGTTAAAGCGTATGAGACTGATATTGATTATCTTTAAAGATAATTTAAATTTTAATGGATAAATTTATATATTTAAAAAACTATAAATCAATATGAGTTTATTAAATATATTAGGAATTGATACAGATGTTATTTGTCAAAATTTAGCGGATAAAGTTAGACCTAAAGAGTTACCAAAAATCGCAGTTTTTACAGATAAAAAAACTGGGGATTTAGAAGATGTTTGTGAAATCCATTATGGAGAAACTGGAACTATGAGTCCATTTAGATATTTGGTAGATAGTTTAAGGTTAGCTCATAATTTAGAGTTAGCAGTTGAAGGTTATGAGTCAATTGATTCTAAAAATAATAATGTTTCTTATTCAACTGTAGCATCAAAATATTATGATGTTGAAATGATTTCTGAAAAAGAATTAGATTATATGTTAGTAAATAGTAGTAAATTTAAAGATTTTAATCGAGTATATAAAATAAAATAAAATATTATAAAAAATAAAAAATCATTATTGTCATAATGTGACAATAAATTTCTAAACTATTGGAATTTAATTCCGTATTCAATTCCTAAATCAATTTCTCCAGTTACTAGTTTGTTTGAAGTTTCATAGAATCTAATAAATTGTTCATCTTCTAATTCTTCAGTAATTGCTGGAATTATAATTTGAAGAGTATTTCCTCTAAATATTTCTGGTTTCCAGTCTTTAATTTCAAAGATTCCATTTAAGTCATAATTTTCATTTGTTAAAATTACTGAAACATCATATACAGCATCTTCTAGTTCTAAAAATTCTAATTCATCCATAATCCCTTGTTGAGTTGGCCATAAAGCTTGAGATGAGAACCCGTGTTCTTTATTTTTAATTGAAATAAACATCATTCCATCATCTTCAGTTTCAATTCTTTTTCCACTTCCTCCATTGTATACGGCAAATACTGTATCTTCACTTAATTTAAATGATTTAGTTGGAATCATAATTAAATCTTCGTATCCATTTGGATTTGGATTATCTCCACTTGAATCAATAATTAAATTTGTTGAAAAATATCCTTTCTTTTTACCTGATAAACTTCCACCAACACAGTATGGTAAATCTGTGTTTAGTGAACTTTGAGCGTAAGTTCTTTCAAATCCTCTAAAACTAGGTTTTGAAGTTTTTCCTACATCACAACTTAAACTTAAACATTTATAGGTAATGTTTACTCCATCAATTGCTTGTTGAGTATTTTTATCAATTGCGTAAATTAATTGTTCATTATTTCTGTTTTGGTGAGCACAGAATTTTGAGTTTGTAGCAGTTAATTGATTATCAGTTTGAGTTGGTAGTGTGAATGGAATTTCATTTGATGGAGCATTGTTATTAATTTGAATTCTTAGTGGGAATTGAAAAATATTATTATCTCCATCTTCACTTAAATCTGTAATTTTAACTAATACGTCATAATCTAAAGTATATAAATGATGAAATAATTGGACACATGGAATTGGAATTTCACCTAATCCAATATCAACTTTCATATCTGTTGATTGGATAATTTGACCATCATTTGGACTAACTTCGAAATTTCTAAATCTATCTTTTTGAAAATAGTTTCCTTTTTTAGTTACATCAGTTGTAGGCATTGAAACTTCAACTTTATAATTTTTAAAACTTGATTTTGGATCGTCTAGTTTAAATGTATAAAAGTTTTCATAGTATTGTGAAGCAGATTTTGCTACATTTACATCGTTAAATGTTGAATCATATAAATCTTTAATTGAGTATGTATCTTCAAAGTGTAAAAATTTAAAATTATTATTGTTTAAATTTACAAGATTACTTTTTAATTGTTGTTTTGTCCAAATTCTTTTAGCACAACTAAATGATAATCCTTCTGTTGGCATTGATTCTTTACTTGAGTAATCTGAAGCTGAATAAATTTGGTCTAATACTAAGTTTGATAAGATATCATTTTTTTGTTCAGTTGAATAAACTTCAATTGCTAGATTATATAAATCTCCTAAGTTATTGTTTTCTAATTTTAAGTAATAACTTTCAATGTTTACTTTTTCTTCACTGTTTTTTTCTGAAAATGTAATTGGTAAGTTTGATTCGATTACAACATTATTTTGATTAATTGATGATTTAATTTGTAAGTTATTTTCATATTCAAAATCAAAAATATCATCTAAAGCATTTAAGTTTCCAGAGATACAGTTCATTGCATTATCTTGAATAAAGTTATCAAGTTCATATTCCATTGAACTAATTGTTGGAACTTTATTTGGTGCTACTTCCCAACTTGGAACTTTAAATCCTAAGTCTATATAACTTCTAGGAACTGCGATTTGTGAGGGTTCAAGTGTAATGTATCCAGCTTGCATACCTAATAAGAATAATCCTTGTTCAGAATTTGTTTTAATACAAGAATCTACAATGTCAGATACTTGATTAATTAATTTTGTTTCTTTGGATTCAAATAATTCAAATTGAGAATTTGATAAAAGAAATGTTACAACAATTATTAATATTACTCCAATGATTACAAAAATGGTTACTTGTCCAGATTTTTGTGTATTATTTAATTTTTTCATTTTTATGTTATTTTAATTTGTTTATTTTATTTTTATTTAATTAAATTTAATTCAAAATCTAATTACAATTTCTACTAATTAAATTTGAGTTTACTGATTGAGTTTTTGAGTTACAAGCAATTGTTTTTCCTTGAACGGAAATTACTGGTAAAAATTCAAAATTATTTTCATCAGATGTATCAAAGTTAAAAAGTTTTTTTTCATCTTTTAGAATTGTTTGTTTAGATACACCATTGATTAAAACTTCTAAATCTAATTCTCCAAGGTTTACAACTTTTGTGTGTAGTCCGTTACGAACTAAGCAAGAGTCTTCAAGAATAAAATTTATTTCTTGACAAAGAGTATCTTCTTTAGAATATATTGAATCTAAAATTCCTAAAAAGAATAATGTAATTATCAATGAACTAATAGAGATTACTACAATATATGTAGCAATTGCTTTTTTGAATAATTTCATAATATATATTTAAAATTTTAAATTATAAAGATTTGTTATTTTATTTAGGTTAAAACTTTATTTTAAAGAGTAATTTGGTTATTTGATTTAAAAAAGGAGATATTAAATATTTTAAAATTTAGTAAATAAATTTAATAATAAAATAATAATAATAATAAAATGAAAATGAAAATGAAAAAATAATTTATTTTATTTTAATTTATTTTAACTAACTACATTATATGTAATTGTTCTTCTTTGAGTTTCAAATTCCCCGTCACTTTGCCAAACTTGGTATGTGTATGTTCCAGCTGAGTTTGGTCTGAAATAAATAATTCCATAATTTGAAATTGAAAATTGTGAATCTGTTGAAGTTGAGTTAAAAAATAATTGATCTTTATCAATATCTGAACCTCTGCTAATTGAGTGAGTTTTACTATTTTTAGATGAGTTTGAGATATTAATTCCTGAAATTGTAATTGGGTTAGTATTTGATAATATTGGAGCATGGTTTAAGTAATCAAATTCTGTTGTTATAATGTTTGAGTTTACATCTAAATAATTTGGATATGAAAATTTAATTTTATATTCTTTTCTTGTTGAAGTGTCTGCGATTTTTTGAATATCTACAATTAATCCACTAGCAAAACTTCCTGAATTTGCAATAATATATTGTGAAGTTTTTGGAAGGTTTTTAGTTAGTATAAATTGAGTTTGTGTTTTTTGAGAAAAATCAATTAATTCTTTAACAGGTCTATATATAAAAGCTGCAGTTTCTGAACCAATTTCTTCAATGTTAAAGTTATCATCAGTATAAGTTGTTTTAATTTTTAAACCTCTATAGTGAGTTGGAAGTTGAGCTAAATCTGAGCTTGGCATATTTGAAATATAATCTGAAACCATATTAATTGTAGGTTTTGAGGCAGTATTAATATTTCCAGTGTATCCATATTCTTGAGTAAAGAATAAATATGGATTTCCATCAGTATATGAATCTAAGTAAAATAAATTATAGTTTGTGTAGTCTAGAGGATTATATTCTGAAGTTAAACCAATGTCAAATACAAATTTATAAATGTTTGAGTTTTCTCCATCTGTTACTTCAACATTAAAATTGTAGACCCCATCTTCTCTTCCAGTGAATTTTAGTGTTCCACCTTCAGTTAGTTCAAAACGATATTCAAGAGTGTTATCAGTATAACTTAGAAAATTATTTTTAAATGTATCAAAAAATTCATTTTCGTGTAATAGTTTATTTAATTCTAAAGTAACTGATTTAGTTTTTGGAATTACATAATAAAATGAATCTGGATTTAAAATACTTCCACCCGGATTATATAGTCCAGTTGAATAAAAACTAGCACTTGTATCTTGGATTAATCTTGGAGCGTGGTTTTCATAACCAAAATTAAATACAAAGGGATTAGTAAATAATTTAAATTTATTATCAATTATTGAAAGTGAAAATTCTTTGTGACCTATTTCATCAGATGTTGTTAAAATATTAAATTCTAACTCTCCAGCATCAAGTTGATTATAAAATGGATTTTGGGAAACTATTGTTTTTAGTTGAGTAGCATCAGTTAAATCAATTGATCTATCAAATTGTTTTTTTGATAAAATAAAACTTCCAAAGTCCATAATTTTTTTGAATCTATTTTGAATTTCAACTTGGGTTCCTTTAAAGTAAACTTTTTTATTATTTTTTTCTAAAATAATTGGATATACTAATTTTGTGGCAACTTTTTCATCTTCAAATAACATATCAAGTTCTACTGTATTATTTAAGTTTAAAACTATTATATCTCCTAAAGTTGTTTGGGAGGTAAATGGATACTCGTGTAATAATGAAATTGTATTTTCTCCAGGATTATTTTTAATTACAACTCCATAATATAATTTTCCGTCTAATACAAATGATGTTGTATCTCCAAGTTCAGCGTCTATGTGTGTTGATTCAATTGTTTGAGAATCTGCATCAAATGTGATTAAGTTTCCAAAAAAGATATTTTGAGTTATTTTATAACCTTCTAAATCTTGCTCGTTAAAGTTTAAACATTTGTTTAAATTAAATAAAATAAATCTTTTAAAATCTTCTTCAATCGTATGAGAATAAATTGTTTCATCAACTCCATTTTTATCAATAATTAATGTTGAATTATATTTTGGCATTAATACATCGTATTGAGCATGAATTAAATTTCTAGTTAAGTAATTTGGATTTAATTTTAAATTTTTTAATACATTTTCATTGTAGTAATCAACTCCGTTGTTTTCAGTAAATTTTTCTGAATCTTCATAAATTAATCCTCCTTTAAGTCCAGCTACAATTGTTGCAATTTTTAATTCGTTTTCTAAACATGTATCAATTGATGTTTTTAGTGGAAATAGTTCACCTTGAGAATTATCTAAATCAGTGTTTGAATTTTTAACGTTTGTTAGTTTATCTGAATTTGATGTTGAAAGAATAAATACAAATAATATTATTAATATTATTGCGATTACTACAAATATCCCAACTTGTCCGAATTTTTGGGTATTTAAAGTTTTCATTTTAGTTGTTTTTAGTTTTTTTTTGTTTAATTTTTGTGAATAATGGTTTTAAGATAACTCCAATAATTATGAAAATTAAAATGTATAACACATAAGATAAATATGTATATGTTTGAGATGGTGAATTTATTTTAATATTTAGGTTTTCTAAGTGTTGAGGAGTTGTTTCTTTTTTAATTTTATATTCAATTGTTTTTGGAGATTCGTCTAAGTTCCATGCAATAATTGGGTCTGAATCTAGAATTGTATAATTTAATTTTGAGTCAATTAGTGAATCTTGATTTTCTAAAGTTAGTTCTTCAATAATTTCTTTTGGAATGTAGTGTTCAACTTGATAAGATTCTAAATCGGATTCAACATTTAATTTAATTATTGTTTCACCATCTAAAATTTCATATTCAATAGTAGATTTTCCTAATTTAGATTGAGAGTATTTTGTAATTTGTTTTTCAACAATTGTATCTTTTCTTAAAATTTGTCCAACTAGAGTATATTCTCCTTGAGTTAATTTTTCTGTTTCACAAATTAATTTTTTGAAAAAAGTATCACTTTCAAAGTTTAAAAATTTTACACATGAGTCATCAATTAATTTTTCGTTTGAATAGATTTCAAGTCTGAATTCATCACCAATTTTTAAATTTTCAAAATTTGTAATTGTGTAGGAAATTTTGTCAATTTCAGAGTTTTCATCAGCAAGATATGAGATAAAGTCTAAACTTTTTAAATCCTGTGAGTAAGTAATGTTTGTAAATGTTAATAGTAAAAATATATATGTTACTAATTTTGTTAATTTCATAAGTGTTTATGTAAAATTTTAATTTAAAAATGTTTGTAGTTATATTTGGTGAAACAATTTGAATTTAGTTTTAACAGTGTAAAAACAAACTTTAAAAATGTTTGTAAGTATATTTAGTAAAATGTTTTTAATTGTTAAAAATATAATATTTACTAAAATATGAATGCAATGACTACCAACTTTTATAAAGTAGATAATTTTGATTTTGTATAGGCTAAAATGATTAAAGACAAATTTAGAGAAAATGTTGCTGCAATCATTATTAATAAGGATAAAAAAGTTCTAATGTGCGAACACGCATGGATTGATGATGCTTGGCAATTTCCGCAAGGAGGAGTGGATAAAGGAGAGGAAGAGAATGATGCGATTATTCGTGAATTATTTGAAGAAATTGGAACTAAAAGTTTTAAGATCGTAGATAAGATGGATAAACATTTAAAATATATTTTTCCATTTTATTTAAAGGAGAAGTATCAGTTTAATGGTCAAAAGCAAAAATATTTTTTATTATATTTTACCGGAGATGATTCAGAGATTAGATTTGATAATCAAGATAAACCTGAGTTTAAAGCGTTTAAATGGGTTGATTTTGATGAACCTCCAAAGTTAGTTATTTATTTTAAAAAGTTAGCTTATTTAGCTGCTTTAAAGTATTTTAAGAAAAAAGTTGATGAAGTTGATTTATCAACTTTAAAATAATTTATTTTTAGATTATGATTTTATTTTAATAATCATGTATTTTTTAATTGTAATTTTAATGTTTCAAAGTTATGGTTTAATGCTTTTAATACAAATTGATAATCAATTATTCCTTTTTGAGAATTAAAAGATAATAATGGTCTAAATTTTGTGTTATATTTTAGATTAATTACTTCTACTGATTTTTCATATAATTGAAATAATTTCACATGAGATAGTTCCATTAAATCTTGTTTAGTTATTTTTGGATTTATAAAATAAATGTTTGATACCATAAACTCTCCAAATAAGTAATTTATAAATTTTATAAATGGTAAAAAATCTTCAAAATTGTATTTTTCTTGTTGTTTAATTAATGGAACTAGTTTTTCTAATAATTTTACAACAATTGGTTCTAAATTAGTATATTGTTTTGATATATTATCTAATGATGGATTTCTTTGTTCTTGAAAAAAAATGGCTATTGATTCAATGTATGTTTTTGTATATAAAACAGTTATTAATGCTCTTAAATCAAATATGTTTTCAATTTGAGTATTTTGTTTAGAAATTTCTTTTATTTTATTTAATACTTTTTCAGTGATTTTTATTGAATTTGATAATGTTTTAAAATATAACATATGTTCAATATGAATAAATTCATGATTTAAAGATTTAATTATTTCATCATCTGAAACATTTTCTAAAAATATTGCTAATAAATTTACTTCCACTTCAACACTATCTAGAGATACAGTTTTTGGATTTACTTGCATAAAATAATTATCTTTATTAGAATTTGAATTAGGAATATTTAAATTTATTATTACTTCTTTAATTGTTTTAAAGTCATTTATTTTGAAAATTTTATTTATTGTAAGTTTTATTAATTCTGATTTATTTTGAATAAAAGAATTATAATTATTAATTGAATCAAATTTTGATTTTAATATGGCTTGATTTTTTGTATCTAAATAGAATTTAAATTTAGGTGTTTTTGATTTTAAAATTTCAAACATTTTATAATTAAAAAAAAGAGATAATTATTCCCTTCCAACCATAAATACAAATACTCCTATTATGAGGAGAAATACGGCGGCTTGAGTTGTTTCTTTATCAACATTAATATTATTAAAAAAATCAGTTACTTTATTTCCACTATCTGTTACTTGATCAGGAACTGATGTGTCAACTAAGTATGGGTCGTAGTTTTCATCATTAATGTTTGTTGTATCAAAAGCGTTATTTACTCCAAAAAAACCTTTTACTAAAATAATTGAGAATAAAACTACAAATGCAATCGCGATAGTTTTTTTATTTTTACTTACTGATCCAGTTATATCTGACATATTTACTCCTAAAAATAAAAGTAATACAAGTAATAAAAAGATTATAAAAAATAAAATTACAAACCAATTAATAGCGTAAGAAACTATATATGTTACAATTCCAGTAAAAGATACAATAATTGCAGCAAGTAATGCTACAAGTGAACTAATTTTTTCACTTGGAAAAATATCAGTATTTTTTAACATTGAATAAATAATTGCATAAATCATTAATCCTACAAATAATATTTTTAAGTTATCTAGGAAACCTAGTGTGAAAATTTCTTCCATTGTCTAAGTATTTTAAGTTATTAAAGTTTATAAATATTAGTTTTCTTTTTATAATTATGAGTTAGAAGTTTTATACTTTTAAGATTAAAAATTAAAAATGAGACATTTAAGTGGAAAAGAAAAAAAAAGTTTAAGTTCAGAGTTACCAACTGGTTATGAAGTTGATAAAAAGGATGAAATTATTGAGAAGGATAATATTTTATGGAAAAATAAAGAACCGTATTTAGTAATTAAGGATAAAAGTTATTTCCCACATTTAAAAACTGTTCAAGAAGAACATTTTAAGTGTGTTTATGTAGATAGAGGAGCAATTCCATTTGTTTTAAAGGGAGCAGATTTAATGAGAGCAGGAATTCAAATTATAGATGATGGATTTAGTAAGGGAGATACTATTTTAATTAAAGATGAAGAACATAAGAAAACTATTGCTGTTGGTGTTGCAATGTTTAGTTCAGAAGAAATGAAAGCTCAAACTGGTGGAAAATCAGTTAAACCGATTCATTTAATTGCTGATGAGTTTTATAATTCAGAATTATAAATTTTAATTTTTTTGATTAATTTAAAGAATTATAAATTTTAAAAATAGTTAATTTATTAAAAAGAATTTATTCTTTTTCGTAAATTTCATCCATTAATTTGGCATACTTACCTTCGAACTCCCCTTTACCAAGAGTTCCATTTTTTTCTAAAATATCAATCAATAAATCCACTTTATCTTGTAAGTCTTCAATAATTTGTAATTGATCAACATCAATACTTGCCAATTCTACTTCTTTTGCCATAATTATATATATTTTTATTTTTTTATAAAATTAATTATTTTATTAAACTAATATAACTAATAATCCTATAATTGATGCAATTGTTGCTAAAGTTATTTCAAATACTCCTGATTTTGTTTCATAGTTACTTTTTGTTAAAATAGATTTAGTTCCACCAATTTCTCCAACATTTAATGGATCTACTCCAGTAATAAATAAATCATCAAATTTAAATTCTCCAATTCCAGATACATTATATGTTACAGTCCAAGTATTATTTATATTTTCAGAACCTCCATATCTATCTAATGATGAATTGTATGGATTTGAATTTGATAATAATGCATATTGATACATTGTTCCATTATATGTTGGATCGTTTAAAGTTTGATTTGTGCTTTGCGTATTATACCAATTTGATTGTGAAAATGAAAATGGTGAAGTTAAGTTAAATGTATTTGGAATAAAGTTATATACAACAACTGCTTGACTTGATGGAGTTACTGATGAACCTAAATTTGATACTTTAATAAAAATATTATAATTTGATTCTGAAATTTTTGTAATATCTTTTTTTATTTCTAACCAGTAACCAGATGCTACATAAATTTCTTTTATGAAAACTTGATTTTGAGCATATGTTAAACTCCGATTAGATAATTGAATTCCATCGTTTACTAATTCATTTTCTAAATCCATCCATACAATTGGTGAACTTGAATAAGTGTAATTAAAAAACCATTCGCTAGCAATATTGTTCCATGGTGGAAGTGATGAGTTTAAGTTTTGATTTGGAGAGTATTGTTTTAATAGTTCAGCGTTTGAAATTGTATCATTGTCAATTAAAGCTGGATTTGTAAATCCAGTTCCAGTCCCATTTCTTTGAGATACCCATAATGTTACTTTTTTTAAATTAACTAAAAAGTCAGAAGTTGATTCAACGTTTGAAGTTATTTTCCAAGTTGCATTATCGCCTGTTAAAATTTCTTGTTGATATTTTTGAAATTTAAGTTCTAAGTCTCCACTTGCATGAATATTATCTAAGTTAAATTTTGATATAACATCATTAAACTGGTAATTATATAATGATGAAATTATTTTGTAATCATCTGATTGTTCAACATCATTTGGAGATTTTAAAGTGTATTCAATGTTTTGGAATTGAGTTGAATTTATACAACTACCATTTAAAACATCCCAAGTTAATGTCCTATTTGTAATATCAATATTTGCATTTGTAGAATCTGTTCCAACAATTGGATTTTGAACTTGAAAATGAACTGGCACAATTTGATTAATGTTGAGTGAATTTTGAATTACTGAAATATTGTAAATACAGTTATTAGGGTAAATTGTTGAATTTAAATTATTTTTAATTGTGTCTGTAATTTGAAAACTATTTCCGGTAAATACATTAAATGATGAATAGTTTGTTGTAAAATTTAGAGGAGATTTTAAATTTGTTAAGTTAATTGAGTAGTTAAATGTTGAATTTTTTAAAGGTCCTAAGTTTGGGATTAATAATTGAGATTTATCTAAACTTTTATTAAATAAAGAAATATATCCAAATGAACCTGACTCAAATGTTAAATTATATATATTATTTAAGTTTGAAAAGTTTAATTTTATGTTTTCTATTGATTCTAAATTATGAGTATTTGTAATAATAATTTTTCCTGAAATTTGAAAATTATTTAATTGTTTATTATTTAATGGACTATAAGAATTATTTTCAAAAACTGATTCAGTAATTTGAATATCTAAAACATTAGATGAAGCAGAAATAGTTGATAAATTAATAAAAAATAAAGTTGATATTAAAATAATAAATAATTGAAATTTATTTAGTTTTAGATTATTTTTTTTTACCATATTGAAAAATTAAAATTATAATTTAATAAAATATAAATTATTAATGAGAATAAATAATTAAAAATTATTTATGATGTTTTTCTTCCTTTTTCATTCTTTTAATTCCTCTGTAAATTTCAAAGGCTAAGATAATTAATAAAATTAAATTAATTGAAATCCAAAAGAAAACACTACCTTTAACTCCATCAACTGAAATTGGAATTGATGAATATTCAACTAATCCAGTTGAAGGAGATTTTTCATTAATATTCCAAGTTGCAACATTTTCTTTAATTGAAACATTTGTGTCTAAAACATCTAGATATGTAAATGATTTTTCAACAGGCAATTCTAAAATAAAAGTTCCTTTTTCAATTTCAATTGAAGAATCTTCTTTAATTGGAAATTCTAAAGATTTAAATAATAATCCAGAACTATCATAAGATAAAGTGTAATCTAAATCAATATTATATCTAAATCCAGGTAATAGTGGCATAAAAATATCAATAGCAATTACGGTGCTATCTTGTGTTTGAAATAATTGTGATTTAATATCATTTCCATATCTATCTTTAATAGTATAAGATTCTAAATTAATTACTGATGAACTACCTTGAATAGTTTTACCAATTTTAAATTCTACTCTTCCTGGAACAATTCCTACAATGTGAGTATTTTGTAAAGAGATATCTTTTGACACATCAATTGTATCATCCGAATTAATTTTAATTTTTGTATCATATTGTGAAAATTTTTCAACAGCACCAAAAGCACTAGTAGTTAAAAATAAAATTAAACAAAAATTAACTAATGTTTTTAAAGTTTTAAAAGTCATACCTAAAACCAATTTACAAGATTTATAAAGATTTGTATTAACCTATTAAACAATGATTTAGAGGACTTATTTTCAATTTGAATTTTTTCTAGTTGTGGGTCAAATCCTACATATAACATTTGGTTTAAATTTGTTTTATTTTGAGTATAATTAAATTCAATTTTAAAGGAATTTGTTGAATTATAAGTTAAATTATATGGGCTAAATACAGTTGTATATAAACTTGGATTTGGAGTTAATTTAAATTTATGAATTGTTCCATTGAATTTATTATTATTTAAAGTTTCATTTGTAATTGTTACAACATATTTTGTTGAACTTGGAATTACAAAGTTTGTTGTTTTTTGGATTTGATTTGATTGAACTAAGTATACGTATAATGAATTAAATCTTGGAGTATCTAAATTTGCAAGATTTAAAAAATTAATTTTTGCATTAAATAAATTATCACCAATTTGAGTTTTATCTAAATCAATTGATAAATTAGTTGTTGTTGGTAAATCAATTATAGATAAATTTGTATAACTTGTTGTATCTCCATTTGATAAAACTCCTAATACTTTATAGTGTTTATCAAATGGAGTTGAGGAATTAATTAAAAATGAAATTGTTTGAATTTCATCATTTAATAAATTAATATTTTGTGGATTAATAGTTTGAGTCCAAAATCCTAAACCAGTATTTGATGAAGGAATATTTGTATATCTATCATCATAAGTCCCAATACTTACAACTGGTTCAGCTGTTACATATTCTCTAGCGAAAATTTGATTTGGAAAATTTGTTGTATCAAAAATTTGATAACCAGAACCTGTATCAATACACATTTGTTGATCTTGTCCACCAGTTCCTTCAACATGTAAATATTC
>AYRE01000033.1_pt1 | contig 21572 bp, 20 predicted proteins | sample 183791 | NCBI WGS metagenome assembly AYRE01 (sample SAMN02391470, study PRJNA226580) | bioreactor metagenome | isolation source: day 6 sample from continuous culture bioreactor with low C:N ratio... | place: Germany: Bremen | reverse complement strand
AGTTTTAGTAGGAACTATGCTATTTATAGCTTTTGTTGTAAACCCAATTATTGTGTTTATTAAAACAAAATCTAATCCTTTTCCTTTAGTATTAACTTGTATTAAAGAGAGTGGTATTACAGCATTCTTCACTAGAAGTTCAGCTGCAAATATTCCAGTAAATCTTAACCTATGTAAAAAATTAGATTTAGATGAAAATACATATTCTGTATCAATTCCTTTAGGTGCTACAACAAACATGGCGGGAGCTGCTGTTACTATTACTATTTTAACATTGGCAACTGTTAATACTTTAGGTATTCCTGTTGATATTGGTACTGCTTTATTACTAAGTGTTATTTCAGCATTAGCTGCTTGTGGGGCTTCAGGAGTTGCTGGGGGATCATTATTACTTATTCCTTTAGCTTGTTCATTATTTGGAATTTCAAATGATATAGCATTACAAGTTGTTGCAATTGGTTTTGTAATTGGAGTGGTTCAAGATTCATTAGAAACTGCATTAAACTCATCTACAGATGTTGTTTTTACAGCAGCTTGTGCCTCAAAATAAAGAAGAATTTTTCTTCTTTATTTAATCATCTTTTCCAACTGTTTTAATAACTTCTTATTTATCACTTGAGAGTTACTTACTGTTTCTTTAATATCTATAAACTCAAACTCAGAATTTTTATATACTATTGCTAGTTTAGCTTTTTCTTCTAATAGTTTATCCACTGCTAATGTAACAAACTCATTTGCCATTAATCGCTCAAATACAGTAGGATTACCACCTCTTTGAATATGTCCTAATACTATTATTCTTGTTTCAATTCCTATTTTTTCTTCAAGCCATTTAGCTATTTTTTCTGTTTTGTTTGAACCTTCTGCACTAATTGCTAAAATATAGTCTCTACCATTATTAAGTTCATGCTTAAGTCTTTTTTCTAAACTTTTAAAATTTATTTCGACTTCAGGTGTTGCACATATTTCAGCTCCGCTAGTTATTGCAGAAACCATTGCTAAATATCCACAATCTCTTCCCATCGTTTCTACTACAAAAGCTCTTTTAAAAGATGAAGAGGTATCTCTTATGTCATCCAAAGCATTTGTAATTACATTTAAAGCAGTATCAACACCTAAACAATAATCTGTTCCGTAAATATCATTATCAATTGTTGTGGGAACTCCTATAAAAGAGATATCAAATTCATTAGCAAAAACATTAAGTCCTTGAAAGGAACCATCTCCCCCTAACATAATAATTTTATCAATATTATGTGCTTGTAAATTTTTGTATGCAATATCTCTAAATTCTTTTTCGTAAAATCTATTTGACCTAGAAGTTTTTATTATTGTTCCACCTCTATGCATAATTCCTGCTACATCTTTATGTTTTGCTTTTTTGATTTTATTATTTATCAAGCCTTCAAAGCCTTCATGAATAAAATAAGGTGTTAAACCTTTTTCATATACATAATCGACAAAGGACTTAATTGCTGGATTCATGCCACATGAATCGCCACCTGAACACATAATTGCGATTGACATACTGAGTCCTTTTTTATAGTTATTATATCTAAAGCATTATTCAGTGTTTGTTTAATAAAAAATGTAAAATTTTTAATTTAAGGAAAGTATTTTTGACCGTTTTAATATACTCTCAATAAGTTTTCAATAGAATTCGTTTAATTTAATTTACGGGGAAATAAAATGGTAGAAAAAAATAGATGGCTTATGGCATTAAGTGCTGTAGGAGTTCACATCTGTATTGGTTCTGTATATGCATGGAGTGTATATGTAAAACCAATTCAAGAACAAATGTCTTGGACTTTAACAGATGTAACAATAGCATTTAGTATTGCAATCTTTTTCTTAGGGTTATCAGCAGCATTAATGGGTAAGTTTGTTGAAAGAAATGGTCCTAGAGTATCAGCAATTATTGCAGCTTCACTGTTTGGGTTAGGAACAGCTGGATCTGGATTAGCAATAATGATGGAATCAAAAATGCTTTTATACTTCTTTTATGGAGTATTAGGTGGATGTGGATTAGGAATAGGGTACATATCTCCTGTATCTACATTAGTTAAGTGGTTTCCAGACAAAAGAGGAATGGCTACAGGTTTAGCGATTATGGGATTTGGTTTTGCATCTGCTGTATGGGGACCAACAATTAAGATCTTAATTGAAAAAGTTGGAATTTCTGGAACTTTCTTTATTTTAGGAGCTTTATATTTTGTAGTAATGTTCGCATCAGCACTTTATTTACAAAAACCAGAAGAGGGTTATTTACCTAAGAAATTCAAGAAAAAAATTAAAGAGGGTAAAAAGAAATTAAAAGAAGATTTATCATCTTTAGGTCTAAATGAAGCTGTTAAAACACCTAGATTTTATGGTTTATGGTTAATGTTATTTATCAATGTAACTTGTGGTATTGCTATTATTGGTGTTGCATCTCCACTACTTCAAGAAGTACTTGGTATCTCAGCAATTGCAGCAGCTGCGGCTGTTGGTTTAATGGGAATATTTAATGGCGCAGGAAGAATATTTTGGGCTTCACTAAGTGATTATTTAACTAGACCAGTTGTATATATCATTTTCTTCTTAACTCAGGCAATTGCATTTTATATTTTACCTTCTCTTACTGAGATTGTAGTATTCCAAGTAGTATTATTCTTTATTATGTCTTGTTATGGGGGTGGATTTGCATCAATTCCAGCATATATAGGAGATATTTTTGGTACTAAAGAGTTAGGTGCTATTCATGGGTATATCTTAACTGCATGGGCAGCAGCTGGACTTGTTGGTCCCCTTATTATTTCAATGGTAAAAGATGCTACAGGTTCATATTCACAAACATTATATGTATTTGCTGGATTCTTTGTTTTAGCTTTAGTTATCTCAATTTTAATGTTAGTTAATATTAAAACAATTCAAAAGAATAAACAAAAATAAAATTAGCCCTATGGTATAATATATAAAAATATTATATTTATAGGGTTTTTCTCTCATGCTTTTAGAAGTACTCATCTTTTCTTTTTTCGCTGGTATTACTGTTTTTATAGGTGGTCTTGGCTCTGCTTATTTTGAAGAACACTTACACAATAAAATATTAAAAGAAAAAATCATTCATTTTTTAGTAGCTTTTGGTACAGGAATAATGCTAGCGGCTGTATCTTTTGTATTAATACCCAAAGGAATGCATAATGTTTCACTTTTTACTAGTGTATTTGTATTTTTACTAGGAGCTATTACTTTTTATTATTTAGATGCTTTTATAGAAAAAAATAGTGCTAAGATACCTCAGGTTTTGGCAATGCTTTTAGATTTTATTCCTGAATCTATTGCTTTAGGGGCACTTTTTGTTTATGACCATAAGGTTGGGATTTTATTAGCTTTATTTATTGCTTTACAGAATTTACCTGAGTCTTTTAACTCATATTTGGAACTTAGAAAAAGTAATTTGTCTAAAAAGAAATCTTTAGTGATTTTATTTGCTCTTAGTTTTATTGGTGTGATTTTCTCATCTTTAGGATATATGTTTTTAGATGATAAAATAGAAATTACATCTTGTTTGATGCTTTTTGCTAGTGGTGGAATTCTATATTTGATTTTTCAAGATATAGCTCCTTCTTTACGATTAAAAAGCAGTAGATATATAGCAATTGGAGTAAATTTAGGTTTTATTATTGGTATGATGGGTGAAGCTTTACTTTGATTTCTTGATTTAAATCAATTAAAAAGTATAAATATTTAAATATATTACAAAAAATTTAAAGGAATTATATTTGCAAACAAAGCAATTAGATAAACAAAATATTAATAAATTAGTAATAACATTTTATACAAGAGTATTAAAAAATGAAAAATTAGCTCCTTTTTTTATTGAGCATTTAGGGCCTGATATGAAGTCTCAGACATGGCAAACCCATATGGATTTATTAACTGATTTTTGGACAACATTAATTACAGGTTCTGGAGATTATAGAGGTTTTCCATTTCCTCCTCATGCTCAAATGAGTGGTTTAGATAGAGAAGCTTTTGAAACTTGGATAAAACTATTTTTCGAATCAGTTGATAAAATATTTACAGAAGATATTGCAATAAAGTTTAAAGAAAAAAGTTCAATTATTGCGAGTAATTTTATGAGAAATCTAGGTATATAAAAGGAATTTCCTTTTATATATCTCTTACATCAAAGAAAGAGCCGCTTTGGATATCTTGGCTTTGCTCTAATGCTTCATGTAGTCTAGAAGCTGCTTCTTTAGCAGATTGAATATGACCTTCTTTTAATCTTTTTGCAGAAGTATAAACTTCATCATCTATTTTAAATCTAATATAATCAGTCATTGGTGTTTCAATAACTCCTGGAGCTATTGCATATAATCTTGTATTAATCATCTCTTTAGAATAAAGGTTAATAAGCATATTTACACCAGCTTTTGATAGCGAGTATGAACCCCAACCCTTTGAGCCATTATGTGAGGCTCCAGATGATATAGCTACAACTTTTGCTACTTCTATTGAAGATAAAATATCTAAAAGTTCTTTATTTGCATATACATTTAGTTCATATACTTCATTTAATTCATCAATTGATAGATCAAAAGAAGATTTAATTTCCCCTAACATTCCCGCATTTAAATAAACATTTTCAATATTTCCAATATTTTGTATAAATCCATTTAAAACTGATTTTATCTCTTTAATTTTTGATAAGTCAAAGCTTTTAAAGTAGAAATTCTCATTTGTAATATCTGGTTTTGTTCTGCTTATGCCATAAACATTAAAACCTTTTTCTAAATAAAACTTACAAAGTGCTAGTCCTAATCCTGAACTACAACCTGTTATTAATATATTTTTTGACATATTTTCTCTTTGTGTTAATTAATAGTTATATTTTCTGGTTTCCCAAAATAGTAACCTTGTGAGTAGTCAACTCCTAAATCGTTAAGTATATTAAAAATTTCTTCATTCTCTACAAACTCTGCAATTGTAACAATATTTTGTTTTTGAGCAAATGATACGATTGTCTCTACAACATTTCTACTATATTTATTATCAACGATATTTTTAATTAGAGTTCCATCAATTTTAAGAATATCTGGTTCAAAGTTTAACAATCTCTCAAAGTTTGAGTATCCAGAACCAAAGTCATCAATTGCAATTTGAACGCCCATTTTTTTAACTTTTTTAATAAAAGTTTTGATTACTTCAAAATCTTTTACATTTTCATCTTCTAGTAACTCAAAAATGATTCTATGTGTATCTTCTTTATTCTTTTCTAAAAGCTCATATAACATCTCTCTTGTATCTTCTCTTTCTATGTCTAAAGAAGATAGGTTAATTGATAATTTTGTTGAGATATACGCTAACATCTTAAAAGAGTTTTCTAATACTCTATGGGTGATTTTTGTGTAGTAACTACCTTTTTTAGATACATCTAAGAACATAAATGGTGAGAGAACTTTTCCTTTTTCATCAACTAACCGAACTAAAGATTCGTACTTTTCTATTTCTTTAGTTTGGTTGTTAATAATTGGTTGAAAATATGAAACGATTTTATAGTTATCTAAAGCTATTTTTACCATCTTCATAACTTCAATATTTTTCTTAGCTTCTATATGTTCTTTAATTGATAAATCATTTGCGTATTTAATAAGACCTTTTTCTTCAACTGCGTCTTCAAGACCACATTTTGCATCTTCAAATAGATGTTCTTTTCCGAAAGAGTAACTAATAATTATATGAAAATCATATTCAATATCGTCAATTTCAAAGGCCGAGTCTTTTACATTTTGAACAAAATTTTTAAGGTACTCATTAATATTTTGTTCTGATCTTGAGTATGTAAAGAAATCTGTTAGTAAAGCAAATCTACCATTTCCAATATTATATACATCTTCAAAAATAAAACCACTTGGTAAACATGATAAAATATTGTAACCGAAAATCTTTTCTATTTTGTTAATAGTTTCAATATTATAGAATTTATCTAACATATCAAACTCTTCAATTTGAATAAGTACAAGCAAAGACAAGTTGTTTTCATCGATTTTATCAATAAGATGTTTTTTATCACTCATAATAGCACTAACATTGCTTCTTGCACTAATATATTCAATAATATTGTTTTTTTGATCTAGAATTGGTTTGATTGTTGTTTTAACATAATATGGTTTCCCAAGTTTTGTTAAATTTTTAATAATACCATGCCACTCTTCTCTTTCATTTTTTATAGTATTCCAAATGTCAGAAAAAAGTTTTTTACTATTATCTGGATGTCTAACAATATTATGGCTTTTACCAATTAATTCTTCTTTAGAATATTCAGAAACTTTACAAAAATTATCATTTACATAAGTAATAACACCTTTTGAATTAGTTTTAGAAATAATTGTACTTTTATCTACTAACTCTTGATATTGTGTTAGTAAATCAAAGTTTTTCTTTATTTTTTTATGCTCTTTTTTTACTTTGCATTTTTCAATTGATTTGAATAAAATCTTTTTAAAATCTTCTTCTTTAAAAGGTTTTAATAAATAACCATCAATTCCAAGTTCAATAGTTTTTAAGAAATATTCATGGTTCTGGATTTGAGTATATATGATTGTTAAAATGTTTTTATTCTGATGTAAAATATTTTCTATTAGATCAAAACCATTTAGTGAATTTATTTCAATATCTGTAATTACAACAGATATTTTATTATTTTGAAATATATCAATAGCTTCATCACCATCCGTAGTACAAATAACTTTTTTGAATATTCCATTTAAATAAGAAATAAGAGAATCATTCTCATCTTTCTTTTGACTCACATATAGTACATTCAGTGTTTTAGATATAAATAAAATCTCATTTAATTTTTTATCATTCATATTAGCCTCTATATTAATAATTTTTTATTGTATCATAAAGTTTAATATAAAAAATAAAAAATAATATTTTTTTCTTTACTTTTAAAAATTAATGTTTTTTTGCAATTAATATTTATTTAGATATAATTCCTCAACTTATAAAGGGACAAAGTATTTATACTTAGAAAATTGCATCAATTTAAAATAACAGACAAAATCAAAAATCTTAATATCGACGATATAAAAGAAAATCTTTTCCATTACTCTTATGATAGTAAAAGTCTAAGAGCACTTTTTAGAAATAATATTTCAACTGAAGATCCATCATATATATCTGCATATAGTAGTTTTAGAGGTGAGGTTTATGAAAATATTGTTTATGAATTACTTTTACAATATGCTTCACAAGATGAAGAAATTACTAGGTTTGTAGTAAAAGGTCCTTATCAAGATAAAGAAAACTTATATATTAAAAGTGGACTACTAATTGATAGAAGTTCACAAATCGTATATAAATCTGCATATAAAGATATTAGTGAGTTTGATGCCTTATTTTTCACTAAAGACTCAATTTATTTTGTTGAGATGAGTACTTCTAAAAAAACTTCTAGTTTAAATAAACGTCTTGCAAAAAAATATGCCCTTTTAAAAATGATTTTTCCAACACTTATAATCAGAGCTTTAATAATCTTAACAGATGGTGCTATAGGAATTCGAAACTTTCCTGAATATGCTACTGTATGGGTTACAAAAGATTTAGATGATGAAGAATTAATTAAAAAGATTATTTTTGCTAAAAAAACAAAAAAGAATTTAAAAACTTTAAAATCTCCTGTTCATAAGAAGTTTATAGAGGCTTTAAAAGTAAGATATAAAAAATTTCAATATTTCCCAACACTTGAATGGATTCTAACAAAATCAAGATCCCATGAGAAGTTTGATGTTGATTTGAAGTTTTTCTCTTCTAAAAAACTTGGTTTATATTTTGATATTTATACTAAATTATATATTGGTTATATTGAAACAAAAGACTTTATGTTTTTATGCCCAACTTTTAATCTTAAAGTTAGAACAGATAGAATTATTGTAACTATTGAGAAAGTAAATCAAACAGAACTAGATATAGTTTATTATGCAAAAGAAACAAATGGAAAACTAAAAAGATTAAGACTTCAAGATAATGATGAAGTTTCTATGAAAGATAAAGAACTAGACGGTTTTACAAATGCAGAAGTTAGATTCTTTATGAAAGTTTTAAACCCAACTCACCAATTACAAGTAAAAAGTATTAATTATATTAAAGATAAATTGTATTTAATCAAAGACTAAAATCTTTGATTAAATTAGTTTATTTTATATAACAACTCTTTTTGAATTTCATCATATTTATAAATATCATCTCTAAATTGAATAATACCTTTTTCATCAATCCATGATGTCAAATAAACCATATGTACTGGAATTTTCTTATCTAATTGGATTTGAGTTTTATCAATTTCCTCTAAAAACTTATTAGCCTCTGTGTAGTCTACATTTACGTCACTAGATGCAATAGCTTCAAGTAATTTTTTTGGTTGAGCAAGTCTAACACAACCATGAGAATAAGCTCTTTTATCATACTCGAATATATGTTTTGCTGGGCTATCATGTAAATAAACTGAATATCTATTAGGAAACATAAACTTAATTCTTCCAAGAGGATTAGTATCACTTGGAACTTGAATAAATCTGTAGATAGGTAGTTTCTTTTCTACTGCAATTGTTTGATTTTCTTTTATATCACCTGGTTCAGCTGTTGTTTTTTCTTTAATATATAAACTCCAATTTACACTATTAGAGTCTAAAATATCAGAATTTATATCCCAAGTTTGATGTACATTAATTCCTGTTTTTGTCAGATAATCAGGTTCTTTAAGCATTTTTGGAATAATCTCTTTTGTAACAATACTATTGGGAATTTTCCAATAAGGATTAATTACTATAAATGACATTTTATGAGAAAATACAGGAGTAGGGTGTTTTCTTTTTCCTACTACAATTCTCATATCTAATTTTACTTTTTCCTCATCATACATTTTTAATTTATATTCTGGGATATTAATAACTAAGAACTTCTCACCTAAATCTCTAGGCATCCATCTCATTCTTTCTAAGTTTAATCTCATTTGAGTGATTTTATTTTCAACTGGGATATTTAGATATTTTCTTGTATTTGGTCCAACAATTCCATCTGCTTCTATACCATGTCTTTTTTGAAATGAGATAACTGCATCTTTTACACTTTCATCAAATAACTCAAAACAGTCATTTTCAATAATATCAGAGCCTTGAGTAACTAACCTTACTTCTTTGGTATCACTATATTCTTGTGCTTGGGGCATTGAGTCAATATCACAGTTATTACTCTCTAGATCATTACTTTCAACTAATCTTTGTCTTAGTATTTTGATAGTTGGCGATATCTTACCAAGTTTTAAAGCTTTACTTTTAGGTAGTATTGTATAACCGCCATTTTGAGCAATAGTTTCAAAATCAAGTATTTTATGTGATAACTCTTTTGCTTGTGGGTAAGTAAAGTTTACTTCATTAAAAGCTAAATCTAAATCATTTTCATTAATAGCCTTTAAAAGAAGTTTTTTATGGTTTTTTCTTACGTTATACTTTTCCCAACCACTATTAATCTCTTCTTTCTCTTTAATAAGTTCTAACTCACTTTTAAACTTCTTCCAATCAATGTATCCTCTTGAGAGAAACCACATATATCTATTGTAAACACCTGTTAACATAAAATCAATTTTAGTCATACTCTCTATAAATCTTTTTGGAGATGTATTAAGAGAGTTTAATTCTCTAATAATTTTATTTAATCTAAATGCATCTTTTGAGTGAGGTTTTATTACAGGGTCATTTTTGATACTGTCTAATAATTTTATAGCAATATCTTTAACTCCATCTTCATTAGTCCAAATTAATTGGTAATCAAAAGTTTTATAGTATTTTTTTAAGGTTTTTCTTGTTAAAAAAAATAAAGGGGCTTTTCTTGATCTTAAAAGTTTTTTAATATAATCACTGCTTTTCTCTTCAAAGCTTTTCTCTTCTAATATTTGTTTTTCTACTAGGTTTTTTTCATCTGTCAATTGTGTATTTGCAAAAGATAGAGTATTTAGAAAGAGAAAAACAAATATGAATAATAAAAATTTCATTCTATACTCCAAATAATTGTATTTATCTTAGTTTGTACTATTATATTCAAAAAAGGAAAAAAATACCTTTAGAAATTATATTGTTTCAAATCGATTACATTACTTTTAAGTTTAAAATCGTAAATATAAACTTTATTAAACAGTTTTTTTATAAGGACGTTTATATCTTACGAAACCATTTTCCTCTTTAATACACTTAAGTTGATAGTCAACCATCTTTTCAAAAGGATTTAAAAAATTATCAAGAGAGTCTGTTTTAATATTTTCCACTTTTAATCTATTTAATTGCTCTAATACACATAAAGTAGATTCAATTGTAGATAAACAGTATTGATTAGGTTGTGTTTTAATTTTGAATTGTGAAGATTTATTATTTAAAAAACTAATCTTTTTTAAGTTTTGTAAATTTTTACTTGTTCTGAGCATTTTTTTTGAACAAGCCCAAGTAGAGTCTAATATAAAAATTACTGGTTTTTTATTTGAGGGTAGAGCTTCTGTATTTAGTTTGATACTATTTTCATGGGGATAAAGTAAATAAGGTTCGTAGTCTCCACCATTAATTAGTTCATTTACTCTTTTATTATTTGTAAAATCTATACCAATTAAAACCTCACTATTTGTTAATGAATTTCTAGTTATATGACCGGTTCCATTTTTTGTTTTTCTAAACTCTTTTGGGTGCATTAATATAACAAACTTACTATTTGTTTTAACAGCTTCTGGTGTGTGTTTACATACACAAGAACTAATAGGTCTATAACAAACATAACAATTTTCTCTACAATCTAATTCTTCCAATAATACTTCTTTTTTGATTTTTTGAAATTATAGTTAAATACACATTATATTTATTGAAAATTTGGTTAAATTCACTATAATTGCATAAATTTAATAAGTTTGGATAATAATGATAATACTTGAAGCCCTAGGTGCAATTTTTTCTATTATGGGTGCGTACTTAACATCACTAAGTACTAAAGAGAACACAAGACCTTTATATTGGGGATTTGTAAGTTTTTTTATATCAAACCTTGCTTTATTAACATTCTTTACTTTAAACGGAAAAGTTCCTGTAATTATACAAATGATACTTTTCTTTGTAACTGCTATTTTAGGTATTTACCGACTAACTATGAATAGAAGAAGAGATGTTCTTCTAATGACTTCCGCCTTAACAATATATATTTCAATTTTAATTTTTCAAATTCTTCCTAATATGGAAAATATTGATTTTACTGTTTTAATTATAGATTTAATTGCAGCATCAATTGCTATTTTTGGAAGTTTTATTTTGTCTAGTCATAATCATGTTGTAAGAGGGTATGCTTTTATTTGCTTCTTTATAGCAGATGTAATTTTTGTATATATTGGATATACAAATGCTTTCTATTTCTTTATGGTTCAATCAGCCTTTTATTTATATACAAGCTCAAGAGGTTATATGAATACTATGAGAGAAGAAATCGATACTTTTTTAGAGAAATATAAGAAATAATATATCTTTAAACATTTATTATAAACTACCACTAATAGGTTACTCTTATACAAATTGTTTTAACTTAAGAAAAAAATAAGAATTGTAAAAGTATAATAAGTATATATTAAAGGATACATAATGAATTTGAGTATAGAGCAAAATAATCTATATTTTAACAATGTCACTACGAATCAACCAAGTGAAACATCTAATGACTTAGATAAAACTCAATTAGTTGAAAAAACAGAAGAGACAAAACTTAACTTCTCAGCAGTTAGTGTAAATATCTCAAATGACAATATCCAAAACTTTATAAATAAAAAAACTGCGCAATTTTCCCAAGCAAATGCAAATGCTCAACATGTAGTATCTCAAATAGCTAATGGAAACTCTGATTATGCATCTTTCTTTGAAGGTAAAAAATTTGGTGATGAATTAACTTTAGAATCAATAGGTTATGAAGGTAAAGAATTATCAAAACTTGATAAAAAAGAAGCTAAAGATTTATTAAAAAAAGACTCTTTTTTCGCTGAAGATGAAACTGCAAAAAGAATTGCTAAGTATGTAGAAAAAATTACTGGTAATGATGTAGATGCTTTAGAAGAAACAAAAAGAGGTTTAAAAAGAGGCTACGAAGAAGCTCAAAAAATCTTTAACAAAGAAAAACCAGTTATTACAACTAATACTGAATCTAAAACATTTGATTTAATTGATAAAAAAATTGAAGAGATGTTAAAAACTGACTTAGAAAAACAAGTTGATACAAAATTCTTAGAAAATAACAAACTTTAGTCTTTTAAATATATTATCTGATATTATTATCCTAATAATTTAAAAGGTAAAAACTTGGATCACTTAAAACAAAATATAGTAACAAACGATAATCCCCAACCTAGACTTTATAATACAAACTTTGCATCAGCATTTTATTTTCTTGCATTTATGTTTATTATGGTTTATTCTCTCTCAACTTTAAACAATATATTAACTCCAATAGCAATTGCAATTTTAATTTGGTTCTTAATTAACGCCTTAGCAAATCAAATTAAGAAACTTCCTTATTTAGACTCAAATATAGGCGATTTAATAGCTATTCCTCTGTCTTTAATAGTAATAGTAGTATCTATGCTTCAAATTGGTAGTTTCATTGCTTCTTCTATGGTTGAGCTTAGTTCTACTATTGCACAACTAGATGATAAGTTTAATGTATTAATAGAGCAGTTATCAAATAAAACTGGTTTTGATATAGCAATACGTTTAGAGAAGTTATTTGAACAGTTTAGTATAGCTTCTTTGATTAACAAAGTGATTTCAGCTTTTAGCTCAATTGTTAGTAATATTATGCAAATTTTACTTTATGTACTTTTTTTATTAATTGATCAAAGATTTTTTAATGCAAAAATAAATGCTTTATTTAAAAACTATGATACAAGATCAAAAGCAAAAGAGGTATTATCTTCAATTTCTCATACAATTAGAATGTATTTATCTATTACAACAATCATTAGTATGTTTACAGGGTTTTTGACATATTTAATATGTGAGATGTTTGGCTTACAAGGTGCAATACTTTGGGGATTTATTGCTTTTATATTAAATTTTATTCCTACTATTGGAAGTATTATAGCTGTTTTAGTACCAGTAGCTTTTGCATTAGTACAGTTTACAGATTTAACACAAGTAATGTTTTTATTAGCTTGTTTAGCTTTAATCCAGTTTGTAATTGGAAATATACTTTATCCAAGGCTTATGGGAAATAAATTAAATATATCTCAATTTGTTGTGATTTTATCATTAGTAATTTGGGGTGCTATGTGGGGAACAATTGGAATGTTTCTATCTGTTCCTTTAATGATGATTCTTTTAATTATACTTTCTCAATTTGAAAATACTAAAGGTCTAGCCATTTTAATATCAGGAGATGGGAAAATATTCATACCTTCTAGTAAAAAGTAGATTAGATTTTCTAATCTTCTTTTTTCCCTTAATGAGTAATTAAGAATAACTTTATTATGATAACAATTATCAATATTAAATATTGAGGAGAGAAAATGTCAAATAATATTATAATTAATAGGTCTTTTAGTGAAATACTATCAAGTGAATTATTTTTTAACTTAGATAACAAAAGTACTTTTGAACTATTACTATTAAATGGTGCCGATATAAATCATTCAAATAAAAGTGGCTGGAATTTATTATTTGAAGCAGTTTCCTTAGGGTTAGATGACAAAATAGAACAATTAATATCACTTGGACTAAATCTAAATGTAAGAGATGATAATGGAAGAAATGCACTTTTTTGGGCGATATATAATCGTAAGTTTAAAGTTATTAGAAAACTAATTGAACTTGGTATTAATAGGAATGTGACAGATAGTTTATCTGCGATAAATTATGCTGTTTACAAAAATGATGTAAAAATGATTAAGTGCTTAAAAAATTGTGGTTTAGATATTAATGAATTTGATAATGTTAAATCAACACCATTAATTTATGCAGTTTTATATAATAAGTTACAAAGTATTGATTATCTTATTAACAATGGGGCTTTAATTAGTCATGAAGATGAATTAGGAAATAGTGCACTGAGTTTAGCTTATGATTTAAAAATAGAGTTTTTAATTGATAAATTTAAAATTCTTATTAAGAGCTAAATAATTAAATATTATATTAACTCCTATTGATAAAACTATAATAAAAAAGGGCTTATTTATATAAAGGTTTCAATCTTATTTGATTATAATTATCAAAATTAATAATCTGGAGTTGTTTTGAAAAATATAGTAAACTTGTTGAGAATTTCTTTGGGAATAATATTCTTATGGTATGGAATGTTGAAATTTTTCCCAGAGTTAAGCCCTGCGGAAGATTTAGCAATAAATACAATTAATTGGATGTTTAATGGATTAATTCCATCAATAATTTCAATTAAATTATTAGCTTTATGGGAAGTATTAGTAGGAATTGGATTTATTCTTGGAATATATACAAGGTATTTTACTATACTATTTTTAATTCATATGGTTTTGACTTTCTTACCTCTGTTTATTTTCCCAGAGCTTAGTTTTACAAATGCTCCTTATGCTTTTACAATTGTAGGGCAATATATAGTTAAGAATATTGTATTTATATTAGTTGGATTTCTAATATTAAAAGTAGAAGATGAGAAGAAATTATTAAATAAAAGTAGTATTTAACTACTTTTATTTATGACCATGACCGCTGTTTGTGCTCTCTCTTTGTACAAACTCACTAAAGCCTTCTCCTCCAAGATTATATGCTTTACCAAAACCAAATGTTGCTTCCCCATAAAATGGCTTAAATTGGAAGATATGGAAGTCTTTCATTGCTTTTAACATATCTACCATTTTTTTATCAAATTTATTTTCAAATAATTCTAAAATATTTGATTCTTCCTTTGTCTCTTTTTCAAACTCAATACTTTCACATTGAATTGTTGCTCTTTTTCTTGCAAATATATTAGAACACTCTTTTTCATCTTCAATAAAAAAAAGACTACAGTTTTTATTTTCTCTTAGATTATGAGTATGTTTCGCCATATCTGAAATAAATACATAGTAGTGATTATCATCTTTTACAAAAGGTGCATAAGAAGAAAAAGGATTGTTTTGTTTGTCATTTGTGCTTAGTGTTAAACTTTGGAAATCTTGTATAAACTCATTTAAATTTTTCATTAATTCTCTTTAAAATATTTTTGAGAAGTTTATATAAAAAAAAAGAGAATGTCAAATGACACTCTCTTTTAACGTAGCTATTTTAAGAAATTAGTGTAAGATAGTTCTTGCGTTAATTTCTTGAATTGGTCTGTTATTTTCAGGCATAACAGAAGTAAAGTCTTTTAATTGACTTTCAGATATTTGTACAGGAGTTTTTAACACAACCCATTTAACACCTTCAGAACAAGGTGGAGTAGTTAAAGAACCATTAAATCTGTAGTAATCTTTGATTTCAGGTAATAACTCATATCCAGAAACAAGTGATTTAAGTTCATTTGAATCACCTTCATTTTCAGGTAAGTTTCTTAAGATTTTGTTTAATACAGTGTTATCATTTGAAACTTCAAACATTACACCAATTACTGCTAAACTTGATCCACTTGCATGAACTAAGTGTGCTTCCATTGGGTAAGATTTACCTTCAATTGTATTTTCACTTGGTGTATGGAAATGAACTTGTTTTAAGCTATATTCTTTTCCATCTAATGTTAATGTACTTCCACCTGCAAAGTTTACTTGTACAGTGTGACCATTATTAATAAAAGTAGTTCCCTTTGAATTATCTTTTAATTCTAAAGGTAAAAGTTTTGCTTCGATTGTATTAGTGATATTAATAGGTGATTGATTTGACCCTTCAATACACATAGAATATCTTTCATCAAGTTCAGACCAGTTTTTTGGACCCTCTTCACCTTCATAAGACCAGTGTGCCATTGGCTCAGGTTCACCATCTGCAATCATTAACGCTAGTACAAATACTACAAAAATACTAATTATCGTGTTTTTAAAACTCATTTACTTTCTCTCTCCTTCTCTTTTCTTTTTGCTTTCATTTTATTTAAAGCAAGTCTTCTCATATCCGGAGTTGTATCAGATTCATCCATAATTTCTAATCCTAGAAGTGTTTCAATACAATCTTCTAATGTAACAATACCTTCTGTTTGATCATATGAATCAGCAACTATAAACATGTGTTCTTTCTTTTGAATAAACATATTTAATGCTTTTGATACAGGAATATTTTCATTTAATGAAACTACGGGTTTCATAATAGATTCTATTGTAACTTCTTTGTCAATAAGTGCTTGTTTGAATAGTTTTTTAGTTAAAACTAAACCAACAATATTATCAATACTGCCGTCATAAATAGGAACTCTTGAAAATTTAAAAGTTCTTTTGTCTTCAATAATATCTTTTATTGAATTTCTTTTGTCAACAGCATAAACAACAGATCTAGGAGTTAAAATATCCTTGATTTTCATATTATTTAGAGTTAAAGTATTTTCTATAATATCAGATTCTAAATCTCCAATAATTCCTTCTTCTTCACTTAATAGTGTAGAATGTATTAACTCTTCTCTCGATATCGAATCATTATTATCTGAACCAATTTTTTTAGTTACAAATTGTGTGATTATAATAAGAGGGTATGTAATGAAAATAAATATTTTGATAATTCTTCCTGCAATTGGAGCTAGTTGCTTCCAATAAACTGCACCGATTGTTTTAGGAATAATTTCAGCAAAAAATAAAATCAAAAAAGTTAAAACAATTGAAGTAATCATAACAAGAGTTTTATCACCACCAAATACATTTTGTGCTTGCACCCCAATGGCAGTAGCTCCTAGTGTATTAGCAATAGTATTTAAAATAAGAATTGATGCTATAGAGATATCAATATCACCTTTGAGTTTTTTAAGAAGTTTACCAGCTGTTGGGTTTTTCTTCTCAAGAACAGCAATATATGATACGTTAGTAGATAGTAGGATTGATTCTAAAATAGAACATAGGAATGAAACTCCTACAACAGCGAAAAATAGTAAGACTAAGATTTCCATTTGTGCTCACTTGTAATTAAATTGCACCTCTGGGAATTATCTTCCAATAAAGACTCCTTTGAATAAATAAATAGTAACTAATAATAGCAAAATAAACTTAACATTTTGACAAAAACAATAGAAATCGTGTATAATATTATTATAAAGTTTCATTTGAAGGAGGATGTAATGGAATTTGGACTAATACCTAAGCTAGATCAATATATAGATGCTAAAGCTATAGAAGTAGAACAAGTACATTCATCTAGTCCAACTTCAAAACTTAGTGAAAGAAATCAGTTAGAAGAAGTTCAACAAGATGAGTTTTTAAAAACTGATAAAAGTTCTGAAGTTAAAAAAGCTGAATTAAATAGCTCTGCAAATACATATGAGTTTACACTTACTAATACAAATTTTGGGTTTAATAATGCATCCCATGATTTTTTTGTAAAAGCTCAAAGAGGAAGTTCTGAAAATCAGTACCCTACAGAAGATATGATGAAATTAAAATCATATATTATGAGTTTGAATAGTGATTCTTAAGAAATCAAAGTAGAAGATATTACTTGATTTCTTTTTCTTTTTTTATTCTGTAATTAATTTGTTATTTAGATCTATAAGTAATTTTTTGGCTTTATAAAATTTCTCTTTTTGATCTAGTTCTACTTCATCAAGCAGGGGAATGTATTTTTCAAAAGCTGGCCAAACTTTTTTGTGTCCGTGAGGTTTTTTCTTTATATGATATAAAGCAAGAGCTGTTGCTCCATTGATTAAACCTTTTAAAACTAAAGCTTTTTCTCTTTGACCTTCTCTTTTAAATTCATTCCAATCATCTTCAAGAAGTTCATGGGCTTCAACATAATATTTATTTTCTACAGCAAAGATAAATCTATCTATTGCTGTTTCTTGATTGAATATTGAATAATCTATTTTCATTAGTCTTGAAACTCTTTATCTAAATAATATCCAGTGTAAGAGCCAGACTTTTTATGGTTTGCTGCTAGTTGTTTTGGTGTTCCTTCATCTACAAGTAACCCACCTTTATTTCCACCTTCAGGACCCATATCAATTACCCAGTCAGAGTTCTTAACAACATCTAGATTATGTTCAATTACTAATACAGAATTTCCTAAATCAACTAAGTGATGTAATACTCTTGTTAGTCTATCAACATCTGCAAAATGAAGACCAGTTGTAGGTTCATCAAGTACATATAATGTATTTCCAGTATCTTTTTTACTCAACTCTTTTGATAGTTTAATTCTTTGTGCTTCTCCACCTGATAGTGTTACTGCATTTTGCCCAAGAGTAATATATCCTAAACCAACATCAGAAAGTGTTTTTAATTTTGCATGAATTTTAGGTACTTTTACAAAGAACTCTAAAGCTTCATCTACACTCATATTTAATACATCAGATATATTTTTACCTTTGTAGTAAATCTCTAAAGTTTGTGCATTATATCTTTGACCTAAACAATCGTCACATTTAACCATAATATCTGGCAAGAAGTGCATTTCAATTTTGATTTCACCTTCACCTTGACATTTCTCACATCTACCGCCTTTTACGTTAAATGAGAATCTACCAATTTTGTAACCTCTAATTTCTGCTTCTTTAGTTTTAGCAAACAGACCTCTTAATTCATCCATTAATCCAGTATATGTTGCAGGATTAGATCTAGGTGTTCTTCCAATAGGTGATTGGTCTAAATAAATTACTTTATCAAGTACGTCTAAACCTTCAATTTCTACCCCATCAACTTTTTTTACTTTTCTTGCATGATTTAATAACTCTTTTGCAACTGGTAATAAAGTTTGTAAAATTAAAGATGATTTCCCTGATCCTGAAACTCCTGTAATTGCACAAAGATTTTTTAGAGGAATTTTTACATCTAAGTCTTTAATATTATTAATAGTTACATTTTTAATTTCAATAAACTCTTCTTGAGGTCTATTGTATTGGTAATCAATCTTTTTCTTACCTGTCATATATTGAGCTGTTAAAGTCTTGGCTTTATTCATTTGTTTAAGTGTTCCATTGAATACAACTTCTCCACCATATTTACCGGCATTTGGACCAATATCTACAATATAATCAGCAGCTTCAATAGTCTCTTTATCATGCTCAACTACAATTACAGTATTACCTTTTTCTTGTAAGGCTTTTAGTGTTTTAATAAGTTTTGATGTATCTCTTTCATGTAAACCAATTGAAGGTTCATCAAGTACGTACATAACTCCTGTTAAGCCTGAACCAATTTGAGATGCAACTCTAATTCTTTGAGCTTCTCCACCTGAAATTGTTCTAGCATCTCTACCTAAAGTAATATAACCAAGTCCTACATCATTTAAGAAGAATATTCTCTCTTTAATCTCTTTTAAAATTGGAGCAGAAATCATTTGGTTTTTATCACTAAAGTATTCAAAATTCTTTTCATCTTGGAAAAATGCATGAGCATCTTCAATTGGTTTATTGATAACTTCACTAATAGTTTTACCAGCTACAAATACACTTTGAGAAGAGGGTTTTAATCTATTACCATTACAAGAATCACAAGTTTTCTCTGTCATAAACTCAGCCATGTCTTTTTCATCTTTGATCATGTCATAAGCTAATTTAACAATTCCTTCCCATTTTCTAGTAAGTTTATGCCTTTTCCATTCAAATTTAGCTTCTTCAATTCCACCATGTAATACAGCTTTTCTTTGATGTTCTGGTAGTTCTTTAAATGGAATAGTAACATCAATTTCAGCAGCTTCACAATAAGCAATTAACATTTTAAAATAGAAACCTTTATTGAAACCATAGATAATTCTAATAGCTCCATCTTCTAAAGGTAGTTCATCATTTACTACTTTTTTCATATCTAATGCGTATCTAATACCTAAACCATCACAAGATGAACAAGCACCTTTTGGTGAGTTAAATGAGAATGATAAAGGCTCTAAAGGTTCAAAAGAGATCTTACAATTAAAACACGCCATATGTTCAGAGTAATGAATATGTTTTTCAACTCCAACAGCTTCGTGATTTAGAACTTCTATTTCAAGTTCTCCAAAACTCTCTTTTAGACCTTTTTCAACATCTTGTGCAATTCTTTCTTTACTTTCAGCTTTTACAACAACCCTATCAATTACTACTTTGATTGTATGCATTTTATTTTTTTCAAGCTCAATTTCTTCATCAAGTCTAGCCATAACTCCATCAATCATGGCTCTAACATAACCTTTTCCTCTTAGAGATTCTAGTAAATCAGCAAAAGTACCTTTTTTTCTATTAATAAGAGGTGCAGTAATTACTATCTTAGAGTTTTCAGGAAGTTTTAGTACTTGATCAATAATATCAGAAGCACTCATTTGTGAAATTGGATCTCCACATTGGTGACAATGTTGTTTTCCAACTCTTGCATATAAAAGTCTAAAATAATCATAAACTTCTGTAATTGTTCCTACTGTTGATCTTGGGTTTTTTGATGTTGTTTTCTGATCAATTGCAATTGCAGGTGTTAGTCCTTCAATTCTTTCAACATCTGGTTTTCCTACTTTATCTAAGAACTGTCTAGCATAAGCCGATAATGACTCAATATATCGTCTTTGACCTTCCGCATAAAGTGTATCAAAAGCTAATGTAGATTTACCAGAACCTGAAAGTCCAGTAAATACAATAAGCTTATTTTTTGGTATTTCTAAATTAATATTTTTTAAATTGTTTTCTTTAGCATTAAATATTTTAATAGTATCTTGCATCTTTATCTCTGCCTTTAATTTTTGAAGCGTTTATTATAGGATAGATTAGGTAATAGTTGATTAAAAAAATCAATAATCTATGAAATATTAAAGGATAATTATTTTCCTAGGATAATTTTAAGTACTAACTAAGTTTAAGTGTAATAAACTTTATTTAAGGAAAAAAATTATCCAAAGGAAAAGAGAATGAAAAAAACAATGACTACAACAGCTGGTAATCCAATAAGTGATAACCAAAATTCAATGACTGCGGGAGATCGAGGTCCAATTTTAATGCAAGATTATCAATTAATTGAAAAACTTGCTCACCAAAATAGAGAACGTATACCTGAGAGAGTTGTTCATGCTAAAGGAAGTGGTGCTTTTGGAGAATTAGAAATAACTCATGATATTTCAGCTTTTACAAAAGCTAAGGTTTTACAAAAAGGTGAAAAAACTCGACTTTTATTAAGATTCTCAACAGTTGCAGGAGAAATGGGTGCCGCAGATGCTGAAAGAGATGTGAGAGGTTTTGCCTTGAAGTTTTATACAAAAGAAGGAAATTGGGATTTAGTAGGGAACAATACTCCTGTATTTTTTATTCGCGATCCTCAAAAGTTCCCTGATTTTATTCATACTCAAAAAAGACACCCTCAAAGTAATTTAAGATCAAATACTGCTGCTTGGGATTTTTGGTCTTTAAGTCCAGAGTCTTTACATCAAGTTACTATTTTAATGTCTGATAGAGGAATCCCTAAAAGTTACAGACAT